>ERZ795053.812-NODE-812-length-39694-cov-10.374833_pt1 | contig 39694 bp, 31 predicted proteins | sample MGYA00375137_ERZ795053 | MGnify/ENA primary metagenome ERZ795053 (study PRJEB30182, sample SAMN05720284) | activated sludge metagenome | isolation source: Anaerobic digester | place: Hong Kong | collected 2014-12-17 ... | reverse complement strand
GTGCGTGAATACCTGGAAATGATGGCCAGCCTGCGCCAGATTCCCGAAGCCGACGTGCAGGCGCGCCTGATTGAAACGGTCCAGGCTACCAATCTCACCCAGCGGCTCAACCAGCCCATCGGCCAGTTGAGCAAGGGTTACCGGCAGCGCGTCGGGCTGGCGCAGGCCATCCTCCACCAGCCGCGCCTGCTCATCCTCGACGAACCGACGATTGGCCTGGACCCTACGCAAATTGTGGAAATCCGCAACCTGATCCGGCGGCTGGCGCAAAACAGCACCATTTTGTTTTCCACCCACATTTTGTCGGAGGTGGAAGCCCTGTGTGATCGGGTGATTATGCTGTTTAACGGCCGTATCCGCCTGGACTCTCGCCTGGATGACCTGGCCAAAACCAACGACGCCCTGCTGACGCTGGACGGCCACAACACCAAACCCGATGCGCTGCTAAAAAAATTGCCCGGCGTGTCCGCCGTCGAAAAGCTGCCCGTGGCCAACGGCCACGCCACCTACCGGGTGCGCGGCGCCGATGGCGTGGATTTGTGCCCGGCCATTTACCAGCTTGCCGCGGCGCAGCAGTGGCCGGTGCGCGAACTGCGCCAGGACGTGCAAACCCTGGAGAGCGTCTTTAACCAGATGGCCACGGCCGTGTAAGGGGGCAAATCATGAGACGACAAATTTTCGCCATCACCAAAAAAGAACTCAGCAACTACTTCGGCTCGCCGCTGGCGCTCATCTTCCTGGGCACGTTTGTAGCCGCCGTCCTGTTCATCTTTTTCACGATTGAAACGTTTTTTGCGCGGGGCATTGCCGATGTACGGCCGTTGTTCCAATGGATGCCCATCTTGCTCATCTTCCTGCTGGCGGCGCTGACCATGCGCCAGTGGAGCGAAGAGCGGCGCGCTGGCACCGAAGAACTGCTGCTCACCCTGCCCGTCAGCCCGGCGGCCTTGGTGCTGGGCAAATTCCTGGCCGTCATGGCGCTGATCCTCATCGCCCTGGGGCTGACGCTGCCCCTGCCCATCACCGTTGCGCTGCTTGGCAACCTGGATTGGGGGCCGGTGATCGGCGGCTATCTGGCGGCCATTTTGCTGGCCAGCGCCTATGCGGCCATCGGCCTTTTCGTCTCCTCGCGCACCGACAACCAGATCGTGGCGCTCATCGTCACGGTGCTGCTGGGCGGCTTTTTCTACGCCATCGGCACGCGCGGCATCACCGATTTTGTCGGCGGCGCGGCCAGCAAAATTTTGTGGGCCATCGGCACGGGCAGCCGCTTCGAGAGTATCCAGCGCGGCGTCATCGACCTGCGCGACCTGATCTACTACGGCTCGTTAACCACGTTTTTCCTGATGCTCAACGCGTTATCACTGGACAGCATCCGCTGGAGCAGGCAGCAGACGGCTTACCGGCGCAAGATGTGGGGCACGGCCGTTCTCGTCGGCCTCAATCTGCTGCTGCTCAACGTCTGGCTTTACCCGCTGGTCCAGGCCCGCCTGGACATCACCGCCGACCAGCAGTACAGTCTGTCCAGCACCACCAAAGACCTGATCAACACCTTGCAAGAACCGCTGCTCATCCGCGCCTACATCAGCGAAAACAACCATCCGCTGCTGCTGCCGCTCATCCCGCAAATTCAGGACATGCTGCGCGAGTACGAGATCGCCTCCAACGGCATGATCACCGCCGAAGTGGTAGACCCTATCACCAATCCGGAGCTGGAAGCGGAAGCCAACCAGACCTACGGCATCCAGCCGACACCCTTCCAGGTCTCCGGCCGCTACGAAGCCTCGGTGATCAATTCCTATTTCGACATCCTGGTGCGCTACGGCGACCAGGACGTTGTGTTGAATTTTCAGGATTTGATCCAGGTAGAGCAAACGGCCGTTGGCCCCGAAGTGCGCCTGCGCAACCTGGAATACGACCTGACCAGCGCTGTCAAAAAAGCGGTCTACGGCTTCCAGAGCGTCGACGCCGTACTCGGCGCGCTGGATCAGCCGGTGACCCTGACCGCCTATGTCACCCCCGACACCCTGCCACCAGATTTAGCGGCAGTACAGCAAACGGTGGACAGCGTAGCCCAAGACATCGCCGCCGGATCCAACGGCAAATTCATTTATCAAGTCGTCAACGTCGACGATTCCGCCGGCGGCGTCAGCCAGCAAAGCCTGTACGAGCAGTACGGCATCCAACCCATTCCCACGTCGCTGTTTTCCCCCGACACGTTCTACGATTACCTGGTGCTGCAAAATGGCGACCAGGTGCAGGTGATCCCCCCGCAAACCGACAACAGCGAAGGCGCAGTGCGCACCGCCATCGAATCAGCCCTGAAGCGCACCTCGACCGGCTTTTTGAAGACGGTGGGCTTATGGACGCCGCCGGCCGATCCCAGCACGCAGTTCGGCAACGGCACGGACGCCGCCTCGCAGTACAGCCAGATCCGCCAGCTTCTGGGGCAGGATTACACCGTGCGCTCCGTGGACCTGAGCGGCGGGCAGGTTCCGGCGGACATCGACATGCTGCTGGTCATCGCCACTCAGGACATGACCGAAGAGGAAGTGTACGCTCTGGACCAATACCTGATGCGCGGCGGTTCGGTGGTGGTCATGACCAACGGCTACGAACTGGCCCCGGATAACTTTTCCGGGCAAATTGGGCTGCTGCCGGTAAACGGCCGTAACCTGCGCGACTGGCTCAGCAGCAACGGCCTCACCATCGAAGACGGCCTGGTCATGGATCCGCAAAATCAGCCCTTCCCCGTGGCTGTGGTGCGGCAGGTGGGCGGCGTGCAGGTGCAAGAGTATCAGGCGCTGGACTACCCCTTCTTCGTCGACGTGCGCCCCAACGCCATGGACACGCAAAGCCCTATCCTGGCCAATCTGCCGGCCGTGACCATGAGCTGGGTCTCGCCGGTGGTGGTGGACGAGGCCAAAAACGCCGACCGCAGCACTTCTATCTTGATGCGCTCCAGCGACGGCTCCTGGCTGACCACCGATACCAACATCCAGCCCAATTTTGACCTCTACACGCAATATGGCTTCCCCATTAGCGACACCACGCAAGCCTACCCGCTCGCGGTGAGCGTGAAGGGGCAGTTTACCAGCTACTTCGCCGACAAACAGTCCCCGCTGGAAACGGCCGTGCCCACCCCGTCGTCCGACTATACGGCCGTTCAGCCCAATCAAGCCACGCCTTACGTCAGCACCATCACCCAGTCGCCCAACAACGCCCGGCTGGTGGTCATCGGCTCCTCGGCCTTCCCCAACGACATGGTCCTCAGCCTGTCCGGCGCGCTGACCCAGGACCGCTACCTGACCAACCTGCAATTTGTGCAAAACGTGGTGGACTGGTCGGTCGAAGACCTGGATTTGCTGGCGATTCGCGCCCACGGCACGACCGCCCACGTGCTCAACCCATTGAGCACTCAACAAGAAGCCGTGTGGGAAGGGGCCAATTACGTGGTCGCTCTGCTGGCGTTGGCGGGCATCTTTGCCGCCTGGCGCTGGCGCAAACGGCGGCATGTCCCCGATTTGCCGTCGTCGACTGCGCCCACCGTCGCTGCGGAAGGAGGTAAATGAGATGACCCGCTTACAAAAGATTCTGACCGGCCTGCTGGCGGTACAGCTTGTGCTGGCGGCCCTGGTTTTCTGGCCGCGCGGCCGCGTGCAGGCCGCCGGCGAGCCGCTGTTGGCCGACCTGAAACCGGAATCGGTAACGGCCGTTACCCTCACCGACGATCAAGGCAGCACCGTCAAACTGGCCCGGCAGGATTCTGGCTGGGTGCTGGCCAGCGGCGGCGATTATCCTGTGACCGCCGACAGCGTAACCGGTTTGTTGGATAAGTTAACGGCCGTTAAAACCGACCGCCTCGTCACCCAAACCGCCGGCAGCCTGGACCGCCTGCAAATCGCCGACGACAATTTCGTCCGCCGTCTGGACATCAGCCTGGACGACGGCCGGACGCTCACAGTCTACCTGGGATCGACGGCCAACCTTCAGGCCACCCACGTCCGGTTGGCCGGGCAGGACGCCGTCTACCTGGCCAACGACCTCACAGCCCGCGACGCCAGCGCCACACCAGGCGACTGGATCGACCCAACTTATGTCAATATACCCATGGAAGAGATGACGGCCGTCACCGTGCAAAATCAAAACGGCGCCTTCACCTTCACCCGGTCGGCGACTGGCGAATGGACCTACACCGGCCTGGACGCCGGCGAAGTCTACAACCCGGCCCGCTTCAACACCATCCTCAGCCGCCTGAGCAACCTGACGATGATCGCCCCGCTGGGTACGACCGAGGAGGCCGGCTACCAGATGGACGCGCCGCTGGCCACCATTACCGTGACGACCAAAAGCGACAGCGGCGAGCAAACCCACACCCTGCTAATTGGCGCACAGGACGCCGCCAGCGGCAATTACGTGGCCAAATGGTCGGAATCTGAGTATTATGTCAATGTCAATGCATTTAGCGCCAAAGACATGGTGACGTTAAGCCGGGATGATTTACTGGCAGCGCCGGCCACGGCAACACCGGCGCCAGTTCCGTAGCCCGTAAAAAGCCAAGACCCTTCGGGTTTTTCTAAACCCGAAGGGTCTCAACGGTGCAGTATCTGCGCCACGATGGCCGGGACGTCGGCGGCGGCGTCAATGATGAGCGCCTCGCCGCCCGCCGGCTCCTCCAGGTCGGCGAACTGGCTGCGCAGCATGTCGGCCTTCATGTAATGGTCACGCCTGGTGCGCATCCGCTCCCAGATCAGGTCAAAATCACCGCGCAGGTACACGAACTGCACCCCGTCCAGCCCCTGCCGGAGTTGATCGCGATAGGCTTTTTTCAGGGCGGAGCAGGCGAGAACGGCCGTTTCCCCCCGCCCTAACTCCTGCGCCAACAAATCATGCAGCCGGGCCAGCCAGGGAGCGCGATCCGCATCTGTCAGCGGCATGCCACTGGCCATCTTGGCCACATTTTCTGGCGGATGAAAATCGTCGCCATCATAAAATGGGCAGCCCAGGCGCTTCGCCAGGGCCCGGCCGACCGTTGTCTTGCCGCAGCCAGACACGCCCATGATCACATACACCAGCGGCTTCTGCTTTCCAGTCATGAAATGGCTTGGGTGGGTCGTTGACGCAAGCGAACCTTAAATGGCTACACGAATATCTTCAATCAACGTTCAGCGCCGCCTCACGCCGGCGTTTCTTCCTTGGACCATTGGTGGCAGACCACCATGCGGAAAATATCGGATTCGGTGATGATGCCCACCAATTTGCCAAAGCGGTTGATCACCGGCAGCCCGCTGATGCGGTAATCGAGCATCATCCGGGCCGCCTCGCCAATGGTAGCCTCTTCCTGAATGACAACCGGATTTTTGGTCATCAGCTCATCGACGCAAAGATTGGACAATAAGTAGTTGAGTTCCCAGACGCTGAGCGACGTGGCCTGCGATGGCTCTGCACCGCGCACGTCGCCGCGTGTGAGAATGCCAACCAGACGGCCGTTATCCCCCACCACCGGCAGGCGGCGCACGTTGTTTTCGGCCATTAACTGGTGGGCTTCCGGCAGGGTGGTTTCCGGCGTGATGTGGATAACCGGGGCGGTCATCCAATCACGGACTAATTCTTGTTTCATCAGGCTCCTCCGCAAGATAGGTTTACAAATGCTCTTTTGTATTTTAGCCGCCGCCGAAAGACCACTGCCAGTAACGAATGTCACCAGTTGCCTGTGATTTCAAGCCTGCCCCACCGCCAGCAGCTCCCGCAGCCCGATGAGCGTTTTGGCGTCTTCGATTTCGCCATTGGCCAGCATGCGGGGCAGATCCGCCATGGGAATGCGGACCGGCTGGATGCGCTCGTCGAATTCGGGGGAAACGGCCGTGGCCGTCAGCTCAAACGCCAAAAAAATCCACATCCGCTCATTGGTAAACCCCGCCGACGAAAAATAAGACGCCGCCAACTGCCAACGGCCGGCCCGGTAACCTATCTCCTCTTCCAACTCGCGCTGCGCGCGCCACGCCGGCGCTTCGTCCCCCTCCAGACGGCCAGCCGGCAGCTCTAACAGCTCCTTCCCGATAGCTATACGAAACTGACGGATCAAGATCACCGCCTCCCCCAGCACCGGCACAATGGCGACCCCGCCGCCATGGACCACCATTTCGCGCGGCGCCAGTTGGCCGTCATCTAGCCGGACCTGGCCTTGCCGGACCGCAAAGATCGGGCCCTCATGAACAGTCTGCTGTGTTACCCAGGTTTCCACGGCGTCATCCTCCAATTGTTAAGCGCAAGCCAGGAAGCTGCTTCCCGGTTAGTTTTCAATGGGCAAAAACTGCCGCCGGATCTCTTCCAGGTCAGCGGCAATGCGGCGCATGGAACTGGAACGCTGTCCAGGTTCCTTCACCAGCATGTGGTCGATGAGGGTTTTGAGCGCCGGCGGCGTAGACGGCCGTTTCTCCAGCACATTCGGCGTCGGCCGGGTCAAAATCGCCATCAACGTGAACAGCAGCGATTCCGCCGCAAATGGCGGCTCGCCCACCAACAGCTCGTACAACATCGCCCCAAAACTCCAGATGTCGCTGCGCGTATCCAAAGGCTGTCCCTCGCACGCCTCCGGGCTCAGATAATCCACCGTACCCAGGATCATGCCGGTTTGCGTCAGCCGCTTGTCCGACCGGGTGAGGCTGGCCACCCCAAAGTCGGTCAGGCGCGGCGTGCCGTCGGCGGCCAGCAACACGTTGGCCGGTTTAATGTCCCGGTGAACGACGCCCAAATGGTGCGCCCGCGCCAGCGCATCGGCCAGCTCCAGGGCAATGTCCAGCGTTTGCGCCAGGGGCAGCGCGCCCTGGCGTTTCAGCAGATCGCCCAACGAACCACCGGGCACGTACTCCATCACGATAATCTGGCCGTCGTCGGTTTCTTGCGTGGCCAGCATTTTGACGATGTTGGGATGATCAAGCTGGCGCAGCACGTCGGCTTCGCGCAAAAACCGCTCAACCAGTTCCGGCTGGTTGGCTACCAATTCCGGCTTCAGGCGCTTGATGACCACCGGCTGGCCGGTAGTCGTGTCGCGCCCGCGATACACCTCGCCGTGGCCGCCGGTAGCCAACAATTCCTCCTGGCGGAAGCGGCCGCTGGTCTGGCCGGGAGTTAACGGCCGTGTCGCGACCGGTGTGGGCGCTGGGTCAGGCAAGGTTGGCGGGTCGAAAACGGCCGTTTCCGGAACCACAGCCGCGTTTTCCCCGCCCCAGCCCAGCGCCGCCAGCTCCCTGAGCAGCGCATCGGCGGTGGCCCAGATGTCCAGGTCCTGGCCACGACGCATCGCCGGCGCGGCCTGTGCCGGCGGCAGCCCGTCGGCCAGGGTTTGCAACCGGCGGCCCGACATATCCTGGAAGAGGTGGGAATGAGCGTAATACGGCCGGGCCAGCAGCATGCCATACAACTCCATCGCCCGCCCCGTCTGCCCCTGATGGGCCAGCGTGAGGATCAGGCCCGGCAGCAGCTCGATATACGGCAGGAAATATCGGCCGGAAACCGCGATCTGCAGGCTGTGCTGCAGCAGAGGTATGGCCTCTGCCCACCGCTCCTGGCAGCAGAGCGCCCAGGCCAGATTGGCCTTGACCCCGGCAATGTCGCCGGGTATCAAGGCGAGAGCCTGTTCGGTGGCAGCCAGAAAATCGGCCAGAGCTTTTTCTGCTTCGAGGATACGGCCGTCGGCCAGCAGCCGCATACTGGTCAGGATTTTCCCGTACCGAATCCCCCAGGAATTTTCGCGCGCCTGAGCCAGCGCCATGCCTTGCTGCAAATACCCATCGGCGGCGGCATAAGCGCCGCAGTGCAGCAAAAACGATCCCAAATTGAGAACAAAAAACTCATCCACCGGCTGGCCGAGTTCCTGATAAATGGCCAGGGCATCGGCAAACGCCTGATACGCTTTTTCCGGCGAGCCGCTGTGCAGCAAAAACGGCGCGTAAAAACGCAAATATTCGGCCAACTGCGCCCGGTAGCGGTCCGCGCGCAGCCGGTCAACTTCTTTCTCCAGGTCGGCCAGATAGGGCACGACGAACTCCAATTCACCGGCTTGAATGGCGCGCATACACATGTTTATCAACACCAACTGAATCAGCCAATGATTGCCGGTGGACTGGGCCAGGCGCAACGACTCGGCGTCCATTTCCCTGGCCTGAAGATAGCCCTCACCGGAATTCTCCCGGAAAAAGATGCTCCAACTGAGCCAGCCTGAGGTTTGCGCCGTGCCCCAGGCAAAGTTGGCCGCCTGGAACAGGCGCTGCGCCTGCTGCACGTAACGTATGCTCTCGTCGGTGTATTGCACGCCGGGGCTTAACGAAGCGCCCAACAAATAGCAGGTGAACGCCCGATCCAGGTTGACGGCCGTGCCGGCTGCCTGCAGCTCGTCCAAATAAGCCAGCGCCTGTGCCAGATCTGGAGCAGACGCCTTGTTGCCGACGGTGAGATCGAACAGCAGAAAGGTGTGCCAGTTCACGGCGCGCACCCAAAGCTGTTTTTCCACCATGGTCTGCGGCGGGGTAAAGGCCTGTCGCGCCTGCTGGTAAAGTTCAAAACCAATCTGGTGCTGATAGTGGACCAGCAGGTAGAAACCCAGGCCGTTAACGGCCGTCAGCAGGGTCGCCGCGTCGTTCTGCTGCAGCAGCCAGCGCCAGGCGGCGCGAATGTTATCGATGGCGCTTTCGATTTCGCCGGCGGCGGCGGCGCAGTCCGCGCCCGCCAGCCGGGCCTCGCGGTCGGCCAAAAGCTGCATGTAGTACCGGCTGTGCCGCCGGTAAACGGCCGTTTCCACCGCGCTATTGGCCGCCAATTTTTCCCGGCCATACTGGCGCAATAACTCGTGCATCTGGTAACGGCCGGTTGCCTTATCAAATTGCAGGAGGGATTTATTAACCAACCGCGCCAGCGCGCGCAGGGACGCCTGGGTAACAGTCTGCGCCGCATCCCGGCTAAATCCGCCGCGAAACACCGCCAACTGCGGCAGCAAAGCCTGCTCGTCGGCGGTCAACAAATGCCAGGAATAATCAAACACCGCCCGCATGCTGCGGTGCCGATCCGTTTGTTGGCGGTTGTCCGTCTCCAGAAAATCTAGGCTTTGCTGAATCTCGGCGGCGATCTCCGGCAGCGTCAGCACGTCGACCCAGGAAGCGGCCAATTCAATGCCCAACGGCATCCCCTGGACCAACCGGCAGATGCGGATCAGGTGCGGCAGGTCAGCCGGCGCAACGATAAACTGGGGATCGTTGCGCTGCGCGGATTGGATGAACAACTGCACGGCCGTGTAGACCAGCGCGTCGGGCGGCGTTTCCCAGTCGGGAAAGGCCAACCCGTGAATGGGGTAAACCTGCTCTTCCGGCAAATGCAGCCGCTCGCGCGAGGTAGCCACGATTTTGACAGCCACGGCCGTGTGCAAAATAGCCTGCACCAGGGCCGCCCCGCCCAGCAAATGCTCAAAATTATCCAGGATAAGCAGCAGCTGCTTATCGCGCAAATAATCCAAAAGCTGCTGCTCCGGCGAGCGCCCATCTCGCTCTCCCGCCTGCAACGGAAAAGACAAAGCCTCAGCCAGCGCGGTGATCAGCTGCTCCGGTTCGTGCAGCGGCGCCAGCGGGACAAAAAAGACGCCCTGCGCCAAAGCCAGGTCGGCCGAATTCTCCGCCACACCGGCGACCAGGCGTTCGCCGCAGGCAATGGCCAGCCGGGTTTTACCTACCCCGCCCGGACCGATGATGGTCACCAGACGGCCGTTCGCCGCAGCCAGATACTCTTCCAGGGCGGATAATTCATCAGCGCGACCAATAAACGGTGTCAGTTGGACAGGCAAGTTGTGCGGTATCATAAGCCTCGGTGCAGTCATAAATTACGGCCGTTTCCCGACAAAGACGTTACCCGTGCAATTGTATCAAATCCGGGGCCAATCGCGGCAAACGGCCGTTTTCCGCTTAGAAGAAAAAGGGCCAGCCGCAAAAACCATGTCAGCCAAACGAATTTCAATAGAACACTTGTTTTATGGCGCGCTTTCGGTTATCATATACGTAACCAATTGGTTACGTATATGAAACGAGACATCTTCCAGGCTATTGCTGACCCCAACCGGCGGGCCATTTTGGACCTGCTGGCTACCCAAACACTCACCCTGAACGGCGTTGCCGCCCATTTCGACATCAGCCGTCCGGCCGTCTCCAAACACGTCAAAATCCTGGCCGACTGCGGCCTGGTGACGGTGCGGCAACAAGGGCGCGAACGGTACTGCGAAATCCAGGTGGAACAGCTGACCGAGGTTGTGGAGTGGGTGGACCAATGCCGCCAGACCTGGGAAGCCCGTTTTGACAGGCTGGATGCCTTGCTGCAAGAATTACAAGAAAAGGAAACCTGACCTGATAAGGAAAATAAGATGATGAAAAAAAAGACAGAGATTACGGCCGTTCCCGGCCACCAAGAACTCTTCATCACCCGCGAATTCGACGCCCCCCGCGAGCTTGTTTTTAAGGCTTTCACCGATCCGACGCTCCTCACCCAATGGCTAGGGCCGCGAGAACTCACTATGGTTCTGGACACCTTCGAACCGCGACCGGGCGGCTCCTGGCGCTACGTACATACAGACGCGCACGGTGGTTCGTTTGGCTTTCATGGTGTTTTCCACGAAGTCAACTATCCCCACCAGATCATCCAAACGTTCGAGTTCGAAGGACTGCCCGAAACCGGGCACGTCTCCCTGGAAACCGCCGCCTTTGAAACCTTGCCGGGCAACAAAACCCGGTTGACCATCCAGGCCGTTTATCGCTCGGTCGCCGACCGGGATGGAATCGTGCAGTCGGGTATGGAAAGGGGCGTCACCGATGGGCACGAACGCCTGGATACATTGTTAGCCTCCCTGCAAGCGCACAATCTGGCCTAACCCGTCAGACGAAAAGGAATTTCCAATGCGGCCCGCAACCAATCAATAAAACGCAGACCCTAAGTCTGCGCCTCTTTATCCCAGCGTCAAAAACTTTTTGAGGAGATCAGCATGCAAAAGGTGACAACTTTTTTATGGTTCGATAATCAAGCTGAAGAAGCGGCTAATTTTTACGTCTCGCTCTTCAAAAATTCCCGGATCGTCAACGTATCCCGCACCGGCGAAGGCAGCCCTGGCCCACAAGGGTCTGTCACCATCGTTACCTTTGAACTCGACGGGCAAGAATACATGGCGCTCAACGGCGGCCCACATCACACATTCAACGAAGCCATTTCCCTTTTCGTCAACTGCGAGTCGCAGGCCGAGGTAGATACGCTATGGACCCGTCTCACCGATGGCGGCGAAGAAGGGCCGTGCGGCTGGCTGAAAGACAGGTACGGCCTTTCCTGGCAAATTGTGCCCACCGCTCTAGGAGAAATGATGAGTGACCCAGACGCTGAAAAGGCCGGCCGGGTGATGAATGCCATGCTGCAAATGAAAAAACTCGACGTCGCCGCCCTGAAACAGGCTTATGACAATGGCTGATTATCCCTGACAGCAGGTCTGGATCCACAAAACCCGGCGCAAAAGAAAGGGAGCGCGAACCAAATCGCTGGTTCGCGCTTCTTTTTTTGCCCGGTCCGGTAAAAGTTTTGGCGCCGGATTGACGTGGCCTTGGTCATGGGCAAATTGCCCCAGGCCGCCATCAGACAAAATACCCCGGCCCTATACCCCAAGACAAATCAGCAAGCAGGCTGGACGAATTAGAAAAACACCCTATTATCGAAAGCATGTACGACCTGACAGCTTTTACCCTCGAAGACATGACCACTTGCGGAGCCGCGCTGCGCCAGCTTGGCGCAGGCGCCGCCAGCATGGAAGAAGCCGCCAATCGTACCGTGCGGTACATTTACGAGCATTTTGTGGATGCGGATGGCCAGTTGGCCACGGCGTTGGTGCGATTCTTCATCACCATGCCTTATCGCGACCTAAACACAGATTTGCGCCAGCACGTCGACCTGTTCCTTGGCTGTCCGCCGGACGATTTGAATTTGAAGTGCCAGACACTGCTGGCAACCATTGGCGATAATCCCGCATGGCACAGCCGCCTCAATTCGCGTTACTACAAAGTCCATCCCCTCACGGCGCGTATTGTGGACGTGAACCCGATGTTCGCTCAGGTTTCAGAGATGTTTGGCATTGTTCTAGAAAAAGCCATTACCCGGGATCCGGACCTGCTGCTTGACCTGGAGCGGCAAACGTACAACATTTTCCATGTGCCCGACGCGCTCGGTAATGAGTACATTCCCGATCAGGCAGATTTTGTCGTGCCGTATGGCATCCGGTCGGTGTTAGGGTTTTATGGGCTGCTGCCCAGCGGCAATTTGTTCACGGTGATTATTTTTGCCAAGGTAGCCATTACGCGTGACATGACCGCCTATTTTCGGCCGCTGGCGCTGAATGTGAAGACGGCGATTTTGCCCTTTGATGCCACGGCCGTTTTCACCGCCGACTCATCACTCCCACGGCCACCCAGCCAGGACCTGGCCCACCTCCGCTCCCAGGCCGCCAGCCTGAGCCAGCTTCTGGACGTCCATGAGCAGGTTGTCGTGGAGCAGTCGGCAAAAATCGCCCAGGTGGTCACCGAGTTGGAGGGGCAAATTGCCGAAAACGCCCGCCTGCGGCAGCAAGCCGAAGAAGCGGCCGTGACGGCCGAACGCCACCGCCTGGCCCGCGACCTGCACGATTCGGTGACCCAGGCGCTTTACACCCAGACGCTGTACGCCGAAGCCGCCGCCCGCCAGTTGGCCCAGGGAGAAACGGCCGTCGTCGCCGACCATTTACAGCAGCTGCGCCAGACCGCCCGGCAGGCGCTGCGCGAAATGCGCCTGTTGATCTTTGAGCTGCGCCCACCGGCCCTGGCCGACGACGGCCTGGCGGCAGCATTACAGGCACGGCTGGAGGCAGTGGAGGCGCGCACAGGCATGACAACGGCCGTCACCTTCGATCCCGCCGTCCAGCTTACGCCAGACGTGGAAACCGGCCTGTATTGGATTGCCCAGGAAGCGCTCAACAACACGCTGAAACACGCCCAGGCCAGCAACATCGCCATCGACTTGTCTCAAGAGGCGCAGGGCCTCCGGCTGAGCATCCGTGATAACGGCGTGGGCTTTGCCAGCGCCGCCGCTCCCACCGGACTTGGCCTGCGCGGCATGCACGAACGCGCCGCCAAGCTCGGCTGGCAGCTAACCATCACCAGCGCCCCCGGCCAGGGCACAACCATTCTCGTGGAGGTTCCCCAATGAGCAGTCCAATTCGACTCTTCATCGCCGACGACCATACCATTGTGCGGTCGGGCATTCGCGCCCTGCTGGCCACCGAAGAGGACATCGAAGTGGTGGGAGAGGCGGCGGATGGGCACACGGCCGTTGCCGGCGTTGCCCAACACCGGCCAGACGTCATTTTGATGGACTTAGAAATGCCGGCGATGGGCGGCATCGAAGCCATCCAACAAATCACCGCCGACTGGCCCAACACACGCATCCTGGTCCTTACCAGTTTCGCCACCGACGACCGCGTCTTTCCGGCCGTCAAGGCCGGAGCCCTGGGCTATCTGCTCAAAGACTCCGACCCCGATGCCCTGGTTCAGGCGATTCGCCAGGTGCATCGCGGCGAATCGTCCTTACACCCGAAAATCGCGCGCAAACTCATTCAGGAGCTATCCCGCCCAACCGGCCAACCGCCGACCAGCGATCCCTTAACCCCGCGCGAAGTCGACGTGCTGCAACTGGTAGCCCAGGGATTGGGCAACCAGGAAATCGCCGACAGGCTGTTCATTGGCGAAGCCACCGTGCGCTCTCACGTCAGCAACATTTTGAGCAAGCTGCACCTGGCCAGCCGCACCCAAGCGGCCCTGTACGCCCTGCGCGAAGGCTACGCTTCCCTCGAAGATATGGAATGACCTGCTTTTTTGACCAAACAGCCGACCAGGGGTGAAAATTTATCCCGGCCTGTGATAAAGTTAGGGAGTAGGCGCTTGACGCGTTACGGCCGTACCCCGGCCGTGCCGCCCCCGGATTGATCAAGCGAGCAGTGAGGGCGACTGCGTAAATCCTGAATGGATGGCATAGACAGCCCACTCAAGAGGTCATATGACACAACCAATGCCCGGCATGGGCAACGCCATGAGCGAAGCCAAAAACGAATTCCATCACGCCCGGATGCGCGGCTCATTGGCCGCCGTGAGTGCCCGTCTGAACGGGAAGTCGATCGCCCTCCTATCCTTCGACGACGTGGCCAACAAGTTGAAAATCACCGGACAGGCGACCAGAGGCATCGAAACCATTCCCCTGGAAGCGATTGTGGGCAGCGTCGGCCGCTACAACGACTTCACCCGCACCTTTTTGCCGCGGCTGAAATCCGACGCCGATCGCTGGGCATCCGTGCGTCTGGCCGGCTCAGTGACCTCGCTGCCGCCGATTGACGTATATAAAGTGGGCGACGCCTACTTTGTGTTGGATGGAAACCACCGCGTTTCGATTGCCATGCAGCGGAATCTGGCCTTTATCGACGCTTACGTGGTCGAAGTGCGTACCAAAGTGCCGCTGGCGCCAGACGATGACCTGGATGACCTGATCATCAAAGCGGAGTACGTCGGATTTTTAGAGCGAACCAGGCTGGATCAGCTTCGCCCTGGGGCGGATCTGCTGGTCAGTGCGCCGGGTCAGTATGAAACGCTGGAGAATCTCATTGAAGTCCACCGCTTCTTCATCGAAATGGAGCAGCTGATTGAGCTGACCGATGCCGAAGCGGTTGCCCGCTGGTATGACGAAGCGTACCTGCCCATGGTAACGGCCGTGCGCGAACAAGGCATCCTGCGTTATTTCCCCGGACGAACGGAGACCGATTTCTACGTCTGGCTGGCAAAACATCAAGCCCACTTGCGCAATGAACTGGGACTCGAATTGGAGCCGGACGTCGTTGTGAAACTGGCCACCCAGTTCAAACCGCGTCCCAACCGGCGCAAGAAACGCAGCCCACGCCGCATTTTAAAGGTGCTGACCTCGGGCATCAGCAAGCGCTCAGAACCTGAACCGCGCTGGTCACAAGAAAAAATGCTCGATCGGTACAGCCACGCGTTATTTGTAGACATTTTAATGCCGCTGTTGGCCACGGCCGTTTCCGGGCATGGCTGGGCTCCGGCCATCAACCTGGCCAGCCGCGAACAGGCGCGGGTCTTAGGGCTGGTGGTGGGGCCGGAATCCGCTGCCGCCGACCAGCCGGCCAATCTCCTGCAACAGGCGTGCCAGGCCGCCGGCGTGGCCCTGCAACAGGCGCGCGAAAACGGCGCAGTCGTCGAAACCATTTGCCGTCGGGCAGCGCTGGCCGATCTGGTTGTTTTGGACGCGACCTTTGACCGGTCCCAGGTGCTGGAGATTGCCCAGCGAAGCCCGCGTCCGATCATGGTGCTGAACAACACAGAAACAGAAATTAACCGCGTTCTCCTGGCCTATGACGGCAGTCCGAAAGCCCACGAAGCGCTGTTTGTGGCGGCATACCTGGCCGAGCAGTGGCCAGGCGAACTGGTCGTGGCCACGGCCCAGGAATCGCGCCGGCAGCGGGATGTGGCCGATTTTGCGCGCCGTTATCTGGAAATGCACGAAGTCAACGCGCTTTTTGTGCAGGCGCCCGGCAAAGCTGCGCCGCTGATCATGGAAACGGCCGTCAACCAACACTGCGATCTGGTGCTGCTGGGCGGCTCCGGCAGCGGCGCCAAAGGGCGCTCGCGCCTGGGCGCCACCGTGGCCCAGTTGGTCGATTGGGGGGAACGGCCGTTGTTGATTTGTCCGTAAGCACTCCACCGTCGGCAGATGGGGAGCGGCGTCACCAACAGCCTGCCCCATCTGCTTGTCCCCCGCCGGTTAGCCGCAACCGCGGCGCTCTAGCGAAAAATTCCCCACCTTTTTCTTGACAAAATAATTGACCTATGGCATGATTTCAAGCAAATTCCGGTATCGTTACCGGTAATGATACCAATCGGCAATCGCGGGAGTTAAAAGCAATGCGCCAAGCGAAACGAACCGTCACGATTCAGGATGTTGCCCAGGCCGCCGGCGTATCTGTTTCCACGGTTTCCCGCGTCCTCAACGACAAAGACGACGTCGCCCAAACCACCTACGAACGCGTACAAACAGTCATTGCCGATTTGGGTTACGCCTCCAGCCTGGCCGCCAAAAGCATGCGCAGCCGCCAGACCAACGTCATCGGCCTGATCATGCCCGATTTAGAAGAATCCTTCCCCCTGGAAGTCATGAAAGGCGTCAACCAGGCCATCACCGAATATAACTACGACCTCATCGTCTACACCAATGGCGACATCAGCAGAAATTCCACAGCAGACAAAGAGCGACAGTACGTTTCCCTGCTAAACAACAACCTCACCGATGGCGTGATCATCGTCACGCCGGCGGCTACTACCTTCGCCACCAGTTCGCCGGTCGTGGCCGTCGATCCCAACAACGAAACCCCCGACTGCCCGGCGGTGATCGCCACCAATCGGGATGGCGCGCTGTCGGCTATGAACCATCTCTTGCAACTTGGCCACCGGCGCATCGGTTACATTGGCGGTCGGCCGGATTTGCAAAGCGCCATTCGCCGGCAGCAGGGCTACTGCGATGGCCTGTCGCAGGCCGGCATTCCGGTTGACCCGGCGCTCATGCTGGTGGGCGACTTCACAATGGAATCCGGGTATCGCTGCGGGCAGCGCCTGCTGGGTCTGGCGGAACGGCCGACGGCCGTTTTTGCCGCCAACGATCAGACTGCTTTCGGCATCGCCAAAGCGGCGCAAGAAATCGGCCTGAGCATACCCGACGACCTGTCGCTGGTGGGCTTCGACGACATTCCCGAAGCCACCTACTATTTGCCGGGCGGCCTGACCACCATCGACCAAAGCATCCGCCAGATGGGTCTGGTGGCCACGGAAATGCTGGTGAAGCTGATTCGGGGTGAGAGCCTGGAAACCATGACGACTAAAATTCCCACCAGGCTCATCATTCGTGGTTCCTGCCGCTCCTTGAGATAAGGGCGGCCATATTTTTTTGGCGTTCCGGTAACGTTACCGGAGCTTGATTGGCAGGTAACAAAGGAGGTGTCCGGCAATTGCAAGAGAGACGAAACAAAAAAAGCAGGTCGTCCCCCCAGTTCTGAACCAACCGAAGGCCGACCTGCCCACAGCAGTGTGGAGCAAACCAATCCACCACACCAAGATTAATTGAACCAATCAACAACCTTAAAGTCAAGGAGAAGATAATGCGTAAGTCAACATTTTACTTATTGAGTCTGCTGATCGTTTTAGGTCTGGCTCTGGCTGCCTGCGGTGGAACAAGCACTACGCCGGACACGGCCGTTGAAGAACCCGCTGCCCCGGCTGAAGAATCATCCGCAGCAGAACCAACGGCCGTTGCCCCCGCCGAAGAACCAGCCGCCACCGGTAAAACCGTCTTAAACGTCTGGTCCTTCACCAACGAAATCAACACCATGGCCGTCGCGTTCGAAGGGCTGCACCCCGACGTCGACATCGTTTACACGATGATCCCCATGACCAATGGCGAGTACCAGACCAAACTGAAGGCCGCCCTGGGCACTGCCGACGTCCCCGACGTCATCGCTTTGGAAGCCTCCTTCGTTAAAGAATACGTGGAAGCCGACTTCCTGGCCGACCTGGGCGAACTGCTGCCCGTCGCCGAAGCCAACAAAACCTACCCCTTCGTCATCGACGTAGGCACCAACGACGGCATCACCAAAGCCTTCGCCTACCAGGCGACCCCCGGCGCTCTGTTCTACCGCCGCAGTCTGGCCAAAGAATACTTTGGCACCGACGATCCGGAACAAATTCAAGCTCTGCTCGCCGATTTCGACAAATTCACCGAAGCTGCCGCCATTGTCAAAGAAAAATCTGGCGGCAACACCTACATGGTCGCTTCCAGCGGCGATTTCCAGAATCCTTTCTTTGCCAACCGTGAACAACCCTGGATTGTCGATGATACCCTCGTCGTCGACCCCATGGTCAACAAATACGTAGAGACCGCTAAACTCTTCCGCGACGAAGGCTACGAAGCCCAGGCCGCGCAGTGGCAAGAAGGCTGGTTCGCCGGCATGAACGACAGCCTGGTAGACGCTGAAGGCAATCCCAAGCAGGTTTTCTCCTACTTCCTGCCCACCTGGGGTCTGCCCTACGTCTTGGCGCCCAATGCCACATCCGCCGACGGCACGCATGATACCAGCGGCGACTGGGCCGTTGTGACCGGGCCTCTGCCCTACCAATGGGGTGGCACCTGGTTGGGTGTCATGAAAGAAAGCCCCAACAGCGAACTGGCCAAAGAATTTGTGCGCTTTGCCACCCTGGATCAGGATAACCTGACTAACTGGGCCACCGGCGTTTACACCAACGAATTTCTGAAAGCCATCGATCCGCAAGTCCCAGACGATCAACAACAGGCTCCCGGCGACTTTGTCTCCAGCCAGGTGGTGGTGGAAAAAATCATCCCCTCCTTCGACAACTCAGACCTGAGCGCCTTCCTGGGCGGGCAAAACTCATACGCCGGCTTCGCTGAAGCTGCGCCTTCTGTCAATGCCAAGTTGATGACCGGCTCAGACGACGCCATTCAGCGTGCTCTGAATGATCCCATCAACCAATACCTCAACGGTGAAATTACGGAAGATGAGATGTGGGCATCCTGGAAAGATAACCTGCGTATCGAATTCCCCGATCTGATTATCCCCTAACTCTCTGATACAGGTTGACGTTGTAGGCCGGGGTTTTGTGTAAACCCCGGCCTACGACCAGGAGCAGTATGATGGTTCTCGATAAATCCGAACGTAAGCAATCCCGGAGCAAGGTCATTGTCAGGCGCAGGTTCAAGAAGAATTACTATGGGTACCTCTTTATTGCTCCCTTTGTGATAGGGTTTCTGGTATTTGGCCTGTATCCCATTTTCAATACGCTTTATCTCAGTTTTACGGACACAACGTTATTGAGCAAAGAGGCAAATTTTGTGGGCCTCAGCAATTTTCAGCGCCTGTTTGCCGATGACGTATTCACGAATGCCGTAAAAAATACCTGGCTGCTCTGGATATTGAATTTCATCCCCCAGATCGGCATTGCCATGCTGCTGTCGGTCTGGTTTACGAGCGCCCGGCTGAAACTGCGGGCCGTGGGCATCTGGCGCGCCCTGTTCTTTCTGCCAAATTTGTTGATGCCGGCGGCAATTGCCGCCCTGTTTTTTAGCCTGTTTTCTTTTTATGGGCCGGTTAACCAGTTTATGGTGCGGGCCGGACTGCTGCCTGAAGCCAAACAATTTTTGCAAGACCCGATGGTGGCGCGCGGTCTGGTGATTTTTATCCAGTGGTGGATGTGGTTTGGGGCAACGATCATTATTTTGATGGCCGGCATGACCTCTATCTCCATCTCGCTGTATGAATCGGCGATGGTGGATGGCGCCAGCGGTCTGGATATGTTCTGGCGCATTACCCTGCCGCTGCTGAAGCCTATTTTGATCTATGTGTTTGTCACGTCGTTGGTGGGCGGTATGCAGATGTTTGACATTCCTTATCTGCTGACAGACGGCCGTGGCTCCCCTAGCGGCTCCATCATGACCAACAACATCTTGATGTACCTGAAATTTAGCAGCAGCAAAGGCCACATTGGCGCTGCCTCTGCTGTCGGTGTGCTGGTCTTTATCATGACCAGTGTGTGTGCGCTGGGCATTTTTTACTTCCTGCGCGAAAGAGATTAACGGCTTTCCCATCTCTCATCGGGATGAGGTGAAAAGGCGGAGTTGCCATCATGCTAAAAAATTACAACCTGAACACAAGATTTCAGCGTGTTTTTATTTACATTTTCCTGACCATTTTGCTGATCATCACCATCGTGCCCATCTGGCTGCTGATTGTCAACGCCACGCGGTCGACGGTGGAGATTCAGCAAGGGTTGAGCGCCATGCCCAGCACCCATCTAATCGAAAATTACCGCATCCTCTTGGGACGCGGCCTCAACTTGTGGCGCGGTTTCATGAACAGTCTCTTCGTAGCCGCGGCTACCACCATCATCAGCGTCTATTTTTCGCTGCTCACGGCCTACGGCATTGTCGTTTATGATTTCCCCGGAAAGCGCCTTTTCTCAAACTTCATCGTCATTTTGGTGATGATTCCCATGCAGCTGTCGATTGTCGGTTTTTACCAATACATGTCCCGCCTGGGGCTGACTGACAATTACGCTTCACTTATTCTGCCGGCCATTGCCTCGGCCGGCTCCGTATTTTTTGGCAAACAATACCTCGAATCCATTGTCATCAAGGATTTGATCGACGCCGGGCGGGTGGATGGCGCCAGCGAAATTGGCATTTTTCACCGCATCATGATGCCGCTGGCGATTCCGGGCGCGGTGACCATTGGTATTTTTGCCTTCATTGCTTCCTGGAACAATTTCTTCAACGCGTTCATCCTGATTTCGTCTATCGAAAAATACACCCTGCCGATGCTGGTCCAAACGCTGCGCGGCGACGTTTACCGCACGGAGTATGGGGCAATTTACCTGGGGCTGGCGGTGACCATCGTGCCAATCATTGTCATTTATGCTCTTTTCTCGCGTTATATCGTGAGCGGCATTGCCATGGGGTCGGTGAAGGAATAACGGCCGTTCCCCACTCCGATTCGCGGTAAAATAAGACAAACGGCGGAATGGTCCGCCCCGCATTGTTATAACCGCAAAAGGAAAGAGTGAAACAAATGAACACCATCATCAAACGAACCATCGGCAGTTCGGGTATTGAGGTAACGGCCGTCGGCATGGGCTGTTGGGCTATTGGCGGTCCCTGGAACTTCCTGGGCAGCCCCGCCGGTTGGGGTGAAGTCGACGATCAGGAATCCATCCGCGCCGTTCAGGCAGCGCTAGACATGGGCGTCACCCTGTTCGACACGGCCGCCAATTACGGCTGCGGCCACAGCGAGCGCATCCTGGGCCAGGCCCTGGCCGGCAAACGCCACCAGGTGGTCATCGCCACTAAGTTTGGCTACCGGGTAGACGAAGCCAGCAAAAACGTCTACCCCTATGACGGCGACGAAGAAAACGGCGACATCGCCAGCCACCTGCGCGCCGACTGCGAGGCCAGCTTACGCCGCCTCAACACCGACTACATCGACATCTACCAACTCCACGTTTGGGGCTACAACATCGAGAAGTCGCTCGAAGTACGCCAGGTTCTAGAAGACCTGGTCACCGCAGGCAAAATTCGCGCCTACGGCTGGAGCACCGACCGCACTGAGGCGGTGCGCGTCTTTGCCGAAGGCCCACACTGCCACATGGTGCAGCAACAGTTCAACATTTTTGACGGCAACTACGAGCTGCTGGCGCTGTGCGACGAACTGGATTTAGCCAGCCTCAATCGCGGCCCGCTGGGCATGGGCATTCTAACGGGCAAATTCACGCCGCAGACCACCTTCCAGAGCAACGACGTGCGCAGCCAGGCGGAATGGTTCCCCGGTTTTAAAGACGGTTCGGTCAACCCGGAGTGGCTGGCCAAGCTGGACGCCATTCGCGACATTTTGACGAGCAACGGCCGTTCCCTCGCCCAAGGCGCGCTGGCCTGGTTGTGGGCCGTCAGCCCCCGCACCGTTCCCATTCCCGGCTTCCGCACAGTCGCCCAGGTACAAGACAATGCCGGCGCCATGCAGTTTGGCCCCCTGACGCCGACCCAATTTGAACAAGTCAACGAAATAATCAGAGGATAAACAAGGATTAACCAATCATGACCCAAGCTCTCCTGGATACTGCCCCAGTATACCGCGACACCACGCAGCCAACGGCCGTGCGCGTGCAAGACCTTATCAGCCGCATGACGTTGGAAGAAAAAATCTCGCAAATGCTCTTCACCGCCCCGGCCATCGACCGGCTGGACATCGCCCAGCACAACTGGTGGAACGAAGGGCTGCACGGCCTGGGCAGAGCCGGGATTGCCACCGTATTTCCGCAGGCCATCGGGCTGGCGGCTACGTGGAACGCCGACCTGATGCACACCGTCGCCACCGCAATCTCCGACGAAGCCCGCGCCAAACATCACGAAGCCGCCCGCCGCAGCCTGCACGAAATGTACACCGGCCTCACCTACTGGTCGCCCAACATCAACATCTTCCGCGACCCCCGTTGGGGCCGTGGCCAGGAAACCTACGGCGAAGACCCCTACCTGACCGCCCAAATGGGCGTTGCTTTTGTCAAAGGGCTGCAAGGCGATGATCCCCATTACCTGAAATTAGTGGCCACTCCCAAACATTACGCCGTACACAGCGGCCCGGAATCGCTGCGCCACCATTTCGACGCCCGCGTCGACGAGGGCGACATGCGCGAATTTTACCTGTTTGCCTTCGAAGCGGCCGTCAAAGAAGCCAACGCCGCCTCCATCATGGGGGCGTATAACCGCACCAACGGCGAGCCATGCTGCGCCAGCCCCACCCTGCTGCAAAAAATCTTGCGTGACGGATGGGGGTTCACCGGTTACGTCGTCTCCGACTGTGAAGCGATATACGACATTTATGCCAACCACAAAGTCGTCGCCACGGCCGCCGAAGCGGCGGCGCTGGCCGTCCGCAACGGCTGCGAATTGAACTGCGGCAGCGCCTACACTGCGCTTCTGGAAGCTGTGGGCGAAGGCCTGATTGACGAGGCCACCATCGACCGCGCCGTGGCCCGGTTGTTTACGGCCCGCTTCCAACTGGGCATGTTCGATCCGCCGGAGGCCGTGCCTTACGCCCACATCCCCCTGGAGGTGCTGGACTCGCCACAGCACCGCGCTCTGGCCCTGCAAGCCGCCCGCGAGTCTATCGTCCTGCTAAAAAATGAAGGCGACTTGCTGCCCCTGGCAAAAGATGTCGGCTCAATAGCCGTAATTGGGCCGAACGCCGACAACTTACAGGTTTTGCTGGGCAATTACAGCGGCACGCCGGCCACGGCCGTTACCCCCCTGCAAGGCATCCTGCAAAAAGTCTCGCCGGCCACCACCGTCTACCACGCCCGCGGCTGCGCCCTGGCCGATGGCCTGCCCACGCTGCACGCCATCCCCACCGCCTACCTGCGACCACTGCAACCTGCGGCAACCGAGACGGGGTTAAACGGCCGTTACTACCCCACCGCCCAACTCACCGGCCTGCCCCAATGGGAACAGATAGACAGCCAGGTCAACTTCACCTGGAAAGACACCAATCCGCTCACCGGCCGTTGGGGCGACCATTTCAGCGTGCAGTGGGATGGTTACCTGGTTCCGCCCGTCAGCGGTGAGTATCACCTGGGCGTCAACGGCTTCAGCGAATACCGCCTCTATCTGGACGGCGTGCTGCTGGTGGGCAATAAAATGGAACACCACCCCATCCAGAAAACCGCCAAAATCAGCCTGGAAGCCGGCCGCCTATACCGCCTCCGCCTGGAATACGTCAACGAAGGCCTGGATCCGCAGGTCCAACTGCTGTGGTCCATACCAGATGTGGATGAGGAAACGCCCGCCCTGGAAGCGGCCCAAAAAGCCGACGTCGTCGTCATGGTGTTGGGGCTTTCACCGCAGCTTGAAGGCGAGGAAATGCCCATTCACATCCACGGCTTTGCCGGCGGCGACCGCACGGATATTCAGCTTCCGGCTGTGCAGGAAACGCTGCTGCGCAAAATCCATGCCCTGGGCAAACCCATCGTGCTGGTGTTAACCAACGGCAGCGCCCTGGCCGTCAAGTGGGCCGCCGAGCACGTTCCGGCCATCGTCGACGTCTGGTATCCGGGGCAGGCGGGCGGCGCAGCCCTGGCCGACGTGCTGTTCGGCGATTTTAATCCTGCCGGACGCCTGCCGGTGACCTTCTACGAATCGCTCGACGACCTGCCGCCGTTTGCAGAGTATGCCTTAGACGGCCGTACCTACCGCTATTTCTCCGGCCAGCCCTTGTTCCCCTTTGGGCACGGCCTCAGCTACACCCAATTCACCCTGGACAACCTGCGCCTGGATCATCACGTCGTGCCGACCGGCGGGCGGGTAGCCATCAGCCTGGACGTGACCAACAGCGGGGCGCGCGCCGGGGCGGAAGTGGTACAGCTATACACCCGCCAGGCCGCAGACGCACGGGCAGCCCACAAACTTAAAGGCTTCAAGCGCCTCTATCTCCAGCCCGGCGAATGCCGGACCCTGACTTTCCACCTGCACACCAACCAGCTTGGCCTGTACAATGAGGCCATGCGTTACATGGTCCAACCGCAGACGGTAGACGTGCTGGTAGGCCGTTCCGCCCGCGATTTGCCTTTGCAGGCGGAATTTAATATTGTTGGTACGGCCGTTGACGCCACCGACAGCAAAGTATTTTTCAGCCAGACAGAGATGGAGTAAACCAATGAGCAACAATTACCAACCGCAACCCGAACACAAATTTACCTTTGGCTTGTGGACCGTGAGCAATGTGGGCCGCGATCCCTTTGGCGAACCGGTGCGCCAGCCCATTTCCCCGGTCGAGATTGTCCACTTGCTGGCCGAAGTCGGCGCGTATGGCGTCAACTTCCACGACAACGACCTGGTGCCCATCGACGCCACGGCCGCCGAACGGGACCAAATCGTCGCCGACTTCAAACAGGCGCTGGCCGACACCGGGCTCGTCGTGCCGATGGCCACCACCAACCTGTTCACCGATCCCGCCTTCCGCGACGGCGCTTTTACCAGCAACGATCGCGCCGTGCGGGCCTACGCCCTGCAAAAGACGATGAACGCCATCGACCTGGGCGTGGAACTGGGCGCAAAAATCTACGTCTTTTGGGGCGGGCGCGAAGGTACAGAGACAGACGCGGGGAAGGACCCGATAACGGCCGTTAAACGCAGCCGCGAAGCCATGAACTACCTCTGCGAATACGTCATCGACCAGGGTTACGACCTCAAGTTCGCCCTGGAGGCCAAACCCAACGAGCCGCGCGGCGACATCTACAACGCCACCACCGGCAATATGCTGGCCTTCATCCAGACGCTAGATCATCCCGATATGGTCGGCGTCAATCCGGAAGTGGCCCACGAGCACATGGCCGGTCTCAATTTCACCCATCACGTAGCCCAGGCGCTGGAAGCAGGCAAACTATTCCATATCGACCTCAACGATCAGGCATTCGGCCGCTACGACCAGGATTTCCGCTTCGGCTCGGTCAACCTGAAGTCGGCCTTCTTCCTGGTGAAGCTGCTGGAGGACAACGGCTACGACGGCAGCCGCCACTTCGACGCCCACGCCTACCGCACCAGCGATTATGAAGACGTGAAAGCGTTCGCGCGCGGCTGCATGCGCACCTACCTCATCCTGAAGGAAAAAGCGGCCCAGTTTAACGCCGACGCCGAAATTCAGGCGCTGCTGGGGCAAATCAACGCCGACGGCGGCGAACTGACCCCCCTCATGGGTCAGTACACCGCCGAGAAAGCGGTCGCCCTGCGGGCCCACGCCTTTGACCGGGCTGCACTGGGTCGGCGCGGCCAGCCCTACGAACGGTTAGACCAGTTGACAGTGGAACTGCTGTTAGGTGTGCGCTAGGCTTGCAGGAGGAGTAACCAATGACCTACTTCATTGGCATAGACAGCTCAACAACGGCGACGAAGGCACTGCTAATGGACGCCGATGGCGTGGTAGCTGGCGTGGGGGTATCCAGTTACGGATATGAAACGCCACGGCCGTTATGGAGCGAACAGCAGCCGGGCCTATGGTGGACGGCGACCGTCAACAGCATCCGCCAGGTGCTGGCAGAGACGGGCGTTCAGCCCGCCAGCGTGGCCGGCATCGGCCTGACCGGCCAGATGCATGGGCTGGTGCTGCTCGACGAGACCGGCGCCGTGCTGCGGCCGGCCATCCTGTGGAACGACCAGCGCACTGGCGCGGAGTGCGACGAGATGCGCGCACTCATCGGCAAGCAGCGCCTGATCGCCATCACCGGCAACGACGCCCTGACCGGGTTTACTGCGCCCAAAATTTTGTGGGTGAAACACAACGAGCCGGAGATTTACGGCCGTATCGCCCACATCCTGCTGCCCAAAGATTACGTCCGCTATCGGCTGACCGGCGTTTTTGCCACCGACAAAGCCGGCGGCGCGGGCACGCAGTTGTTCGACGTGCGCCAGCGGGATTGGTCTGACGAAGTGGTCACCGCCCTGGGCATCAACCCCTCCTGGCTGCCGCCCACGTTTGAAGGCACGGCCGTTACCGGTCATCTCTCCGCTGCGGCCGCCGCAGCCACCGGCCTGCCCGCCGGCATCCCGGTGATGGGCGGCGGCGGCGACCAGGCGGCCAATGCCGTAGGCACAGGGGCGGTGGTGGACGGCATCGTCGCCCTCAGCCTGGGCACGTCGGGCGTGGTTTTTGCCAGCAGCGACACGCCGATCATTGAGCCAGACGGCCGTTTGCACGCTTTCTGCCACGCTGCGCCGGGCAAATGGCACCTGATGGGTGTCATGCTCTCGGCGGCGGGCAGCCTGCGCTGGTTCCGCGACGCCCTGGCTGCCGGCACAGAGTTTGACATGCTGGTCGCGGAGGCGGAAGCTGTGCCGCCGGGCAGCGACGGCCTGCTTTTCCTGCCCTACCTCACCGGTGAGCGCACGCCCCATCCCGACCCGCTGGCGCGCGGCGCGTTTGTGGGACTGACGGTGCGCCACACCCGGGCGCACCTGACACGCGCTGTGCTGGAAGGGGTGGCTTTTGGCCTGCGCGACAGCTTCGAGTTGATGAAAGGCGCCGGTTTGGCGGACGTAACCCAGGTGCGTGTCTCCGGCGGCGGCACGCGCAGCCCGTTGTGGCGGCAAATTCTGGCCGACGTGCTGCAAGCGGAGATGGTAACCATCAATACTGCCGAGGGCGCGGCTTACGGCGCGGCGCTGTTGGCCGCGGTGGGCGCCGGGGCGTTTGCCTCTGTGCCGGACGCCTGCCGGCAGGTGATTGCGGTAACGGGGCGCACGGCCGTTGGACCAGATACGGCCGTTTACAACCAGATTTACCCGCTTTACCGGCAGCTTTACCCGGCCTTGCAGCCAACCTTTGCCGCCCTCGGCGGCTAATCCGGCCCGCCACTTCACCCTGTTTGCCACCTCAAAGCCGTGGTTTCGTGATTGCATAGCGAAACCACGGCTTTTTTGACGCCTGGCTCGCCAGGCAGCCACACTACGTCAAATGACGGTTACCAGAGGGTCTTTCTGGTCAAATCGGCATACAGCCGTTGCGCCATTCTGCTGATTCGCCGCCGAATCGGACAATTTATACTCGTAGAGGACGGTGAACCGTCCTGGCAGTATGTCCAGACAGTCTCAATTTATCCAACCACATAGGTAATTTGGTGATGATTCTACGAAAATGGCTGCGTGTTCTTCTTTTCCTGGCGATTGGCCTGACGCTGGTGGGCCTGGGCATGATTGGCGGCATTTTTCTCACCCAGGCGCGGGAAACGCAGCTGCCCCAGTTGACGACCAGCGCCAATTTTCAGCTGATTGATGAAGCCTGGCAAACCATTCGCGCCAACTATGTGGATCGCACGGCCGTTACCGACCAGACCTTCACCTATGGCGCGATCAGCGGCATGGTCGATGCGTTAGGCGATACCGGCCACAGCCGCTTTCTAAGCCCGCAGATGGTCCAGGCGCAGCACGATTACACCGCCGGTGAATTTGAAGGCATTGGCGCGTACGTAGAATATCGGGATGGGGCTACGGTCATCGTCGCGCCATTCGACAATTCGCCCGCGCAAGAGGCCGGTTTGCAGCCCGGTGACGTGATCGTGGCCGTCAACGGCCAGGACGTTACCGGCATGACGTTGTCTGAGGTGGTGGGTCTCATCATGGGACCGGCCGGCAGCCCGGTCAGCCTCTCTGTCTTTACGCCGGACACCGGAATCACCCGGGACGTAACCCTGACCCGGGCCAAAATTGAACTGCAAAACGTGACCTGGGCGCAGCTTCCGGGCACGACCGCCGCCCATGTGCGCATTGCCGGCTTTAGCGAAGGCGTGAGCCAGGATCTGGGGCAGGCGCTGCGCGACATCCAGGCGGCGGGTCTGACGGGGGTTGTTTTGGACTTGCGCAATAATCCCGGCGGGCTGCTCAAAGAGGCCATCGGCGTCGCCAGCCAGTTTTTGCCGGAGGGCACGCCCGTTTTGGAGCGGCAGGACGCGCAAGGCAACGTGAAAGTGGAAACGGCCGTTTCCGGCGGCGCCGGTCTGGATATCCCCCTGGTCGTGCTGATCAACCAGGGCAGCGCCAGCGCCAGCGAAATTGTCGCCGGGGCGCTGCAAGACAATAAGCGCGCTCAACTCGTCGGCGAAACGACTTTTGGCACGGGCACTGTGCTGAATGAATTTGACCTGTCGGATGGCTCTGCCTTGCTGCTGGCCACCGAGCAGTGGCTCACGCCGTCCGGCCGCGTCATCTGGCATGCGGGAATTAAACCGGATACGGCCGTTGCCCTCGCGCCCAACGCCACCCTGCTGCACCCGGAAGCCGAACGCCAACTTTCCCCGGCCGGCCTGCAAGCCAGCGATGACGCGCAGCTTCTGCGCGCGCTGCAACTGCTGCCTTAGCCGCCAGCCGGCCGCGGCAAAGAGATCCCCCTCACAGCCAATCAGGTCTCACCTTCGACGCCCCTCGGGCGATTGTGACATTTATCGCTGCCACTCGGTGACAAGTGTTACTGTATTTTGCGATCGGCCAACAGCTATGCTCATAAAGGTTGACCCGTGAGTCAACCAGGGCATTACCTGACTGTTCTTTCAGGAGGAGGAGCCGATGGCAAGCCTGACAAAACCTGTGAAATCTGGCGGCGACATTCTCGAGCCATTTCGCTTTAGTTATCTCTTACGCTGGATCATCCCCATACTCATTGGCACGATCATCTGGTTTTTGCCGCCTCCGGCAGGGGTGGAACTGGCGGCATGGCATCTGTTGGCGATTTTTGTAGCCACGATTGTGGGCATTATCGCCAAACCATTACCGATGGGCGCGGTGGCCATCATCGGGATAATGATGACGGCCGTTACCGGAACCCTCTCCACCGGTGACGCCCTCAGCGGCTTTGGCAACACCACCATCTGGCTGATTGTCATCGCCTTTTTTATCTCCCGCGGGTTCATCAAGACCGGTCTCGGGGCGAGGGTAGCTTACCTCTTCATGACCATCTTGGGTAAAAAGACCCTGGGGCTCAGCTACGGGCTGATAGCCAGCGACCTGGTGCTAGCCCCCGCAATCCCCAGCAACACGGCGCGCGCCGGCGGCGTCGTCTTCCCCATTCTCATCTCCACCACCAAGGCCTATGGCAGTAACGTAGAAGATGGTACGCAGCGCAAAATGGGCGCATTCCTCACCCTCGCCGCTTTCCAGGGAACCATCATCACCAGCGCCATGTTCCTCACCGCGATGGCGGCCAATCCCCTAGCCGCGCAATTGGCCAGCGACCAGGGCATCGACATATCCTGGGGCACCTGGGCCATCGCGGCGCTGGTTCCCGGCATCATCAGCCTGCTGATCATCCCGCTGCTCATCTACAAAATCTACCCGCCGGAAATAAAAGAAACGCCTGCCGCCGCCCAAATTGCCCGGGACAAGCTGGCCGAGATGGGCAAAATGAAAACCAGCGAGTGGATCATGCTGGCAACCTTCTTCTTGCTGCTGATTTTGTGGATATTCGGACCAAACAGTCTAGATATGGACGCCACCACGGCCGCGCTGCTGGGGCTGGCTGTCCTGCTGTTATCCACCGTCCTTTCCTGGAACGACGTCCTCAATGAGCGCGGCGCCTGGGATACCCTCGTCTGGTTTGCCGCCCTGGTGATGATGGCCACCCAATTAAACAAACTAGGCCTCATCCCCTGGTTTAGCGATACGATGGGCGGCTTGGTTTCCGGGTTCCCCTGGGTTCCGGCTTTTCTCTTGCTCGCTTTGGTCTATTTTTACAGCCACTATTTCTTCGCCAGCAATACAGCCCACGTCAGCGCGATGTATGGCTCATTTTTGGCCGTGGCTCTGGTTGTGGGTACACCGCCGCTGCTCGCGGCTTTGGTGCTGGCTTTTTTCAGCAACCTGTTCAGCAGCATGACCCATTACGGCACAGGTCCGGCGCCGGTCTTGTACGGCTCCGGCTACGTGGCTATGGGTGATTGGTGGCGCATCGGCGCGCTCATCAGCGTCGTGAACATCGTCATCTGGCTGGGGATTGGCGGTTTATGGTGGAAAGTGTTGGGTCTCTGGTAGCGAAGGGACCTATCATGGTTGTTTACCGAAGGATACAAGCACTATGGCTTACATAACTGGGCTAGCCCATGATGAATCAATCACGCATGACGTTTTGGTTGTTGGCGCCGGTCTGGCGGGCTCTTGGGCGGCGATGACGGCCAGCCAACAGGGTGTGCGGGATATCGGCGTATTGTCCAAACTGCACCCGCTGCGCTCGCACAGCGGCGCAGCTCAAGGGGGTATCGCGGCAGCGCTCAACAATGTGCGCCCGGTAGCCGGAACCGGCCCCCGAGGACCATTGGAAGCAGTTCCGCCGGGCGAAGAGCCACCGGACAGTCTGGAACTGCACATGTTTGACACGATTAAAGGCTCCGACTGGCTGGGCGATCAGGACGCCATTGAATTGATGGTGCAAGAAGCGCCGCAAATCATTTATGAATACGAGCGAATGGGCTGCGTATTTAGCCGGTTGGCCGACGGCCGTATCGCCCAGCGCCGCTTTGGCGGCCACAGCGCCCCTCGCGCCAATTATGCCGCCGACTATACCGGCCACGTCCTGCTGCACACCATCCACGAGCAGGCGCTCAAGCAAGGCGTCACGTTTTACAGCGAATGGTACTGCCTGGACCTGATCATCGAGGAAAATATTTGCAGCGGACTGGTAGCGTTGGACGTGGTCAGCGGGCAGCTGCACCTGATGCGGGCGAAGGCGGTTGTGTTTGCTACCGGCGGTTACGGCCGTGCCTGGAAAATCACCTCCAACGCCACAGCCAATACAGGCGACGGCGTGGCCATTGCTTACAACGCCGGTGTGCCGCTGATGGACATGGAATTTGTGCAGTTTCACCCCACCGGGCTGTATGGCAAAGGCATTCTGATGAGCGAGGCGTGCCGCGGCGAAGGCGGCTATTTGCGCAATAAAGATGGCGAGCGCTTCATGGAACGGTATGCGCCGGAGAAAATGGAGCTGGCGCCGCGCGACCTGGTCAGCCGCTCTGAACAGACGGAAATTGACGAAGGGCGCGGCGTCGGCGCTGATGGGCAAGGTGTGTTTTTGGATATGACCCACCTTGGCGCGGAAAAAATCATGAAACGTCTGCCACAGGTGCATGAGCTGGCGCGAGATTTTACCGGCGTAGACATCATCAAGGAACCGGTGCCCATTCAGCCAACCGCCCACTACAGTATGGGGGGCATTCCTACCAACGCCGACTGCCAGGTGCTGGCCGACGCCGCCAGTACGCCGGTTGTCGGGTTCTATGCTGCTGGAGAGTGCGCCTGTGTCAGCGTGCATGGAGCCAACCGGTTGGGCACGAACAGTTTGCTGGATGCGTCGGTTTTTGGCCGGCGCGCCGGTACGGCCGTGGCGGAATTTGTTCTCGGCGGCGCGCCATTGGCCGCAGTTGCCGGCGATCCGGTGGAGAAGAACAAGACGCGCATTGCCCAGTATGCCAACGGCCGTTCCGCTCAAAATCCCCAGCGCGTCGCCCCCATCGCCGCCGAACTCAAAGAGACCATGACCAAAAACGTAGGCGTTTTCCGGCAGGAATCGCGGCTGCAAACAGCCCTGGCCGACATCAAACGCCTGCAAACCCGTTTTGCCGACGTGCAAATTATGGATCACGGTCAGCGTTTTAATACCGACCTGCTGGCCGCCCTGGAAACAGAACATTTGCTCACCTTCAGCGAGGTGATTGTGGTTAGCGCGTTAGCCCGCACGGAGAGCCGTGGGGCCCACTATCGCACCGACTACAACAAACGGGATGATGAAGACTGGCTCAAGCATACTCTCGCTCACAGAAACGGCGTGGATGCGCCAGTTCTGAGCTACAAAGACGTCACTATTTTTTATGATCGCTTTCCGCCGCAGGAAAGAAAATACTAATCTCCGTCCAGACCCCAAGGGTTTTCGGAAACCCTTGGGGTCTGCAAAATCACAGGAAGGGGAATAAATTGTGGCAAACCACGAACCTACCCAAAAAGCAACGATCCGGGTGCAGCGGTTTAATCCCGACGTGGACCCCAAACCGTATCTGGCCACCTTTGAGATTGACATAACTGGAGACACGACGATTCTGGATGCCCTGGAATTGATCAAAGGGACGCTGGACGGCAGCCTGACCTTTCGCCGGTCGTGCCGGCACGCCATTTGTGGCAGCTGCGCGATGAACGTGAACGGCCGTAACATGCTGGTGTGCAACCGGCGGGTTAATGCGCTGCTGGACAGGCAAGGACGGGTGACAATACGGCCGTTGCCCTATTTGCCAATCATCAAAGATCTGGTCGTCGACCGCTCGTCGTTTTGGGAGCAATACTTACGCGTCAAACCGTGGCTGATCCCGCCGGCCACAAACGGCGGCCCGATGACCGGCGAATACCACGTCTTGCCGGAAGAGGTGGAGGCCCTGAAAATGGCCGAAACCTGCATCATGTGCGGGGCTTGTTACTCGGCGTGCCAGGTAGTGGCCATGAACAAACAATACATTGGTCCGCACGCCCTGCTAAAAGCCTTTTTGCGGGTGCTGGACCCCCGCGATGCGGCTCCGGCCGAGCGGCTGGCCAACGTAGGCGGCGAGGATGGCGTTTTCCGCTGCCACACCATTTTCAACTGCATCGATGCCTGTCCCAAAGGCCTGGACCCAACCTTTGCCATTGAAACGCTGCGCAAACTGGCGCAAAAGCGGCAAGCCTTTGAAGCCGACCGCCTGGAACGCCAGAAAAGTTTGTAGGAGTGGACCATGTATAAAACAACCGGTTTCATCAGTTTTCTCTTCCGGCGCGTTTCGGGTGTGGCGCTGGTGCTCTACCTGTTTATGCACATCTGGGTGATTGGCGCGGCCAATGGCGGGGCGGAAGCGTTTAATGCGCGTATGGCTGTGCTGCAGGCGCCATTGTTCCGGATTTTGGAGGTGGCCTTGCTGACGGCCGTTATCTACCACGGTTTCGACGGCATCCGGCTGCTCATCGTCCACTGGTTCAGAGTCACCGAATATCGCCAGAGCCTGTTTTACGCCATGTTTGTCTTGTTTGTGCTGGTCTCGATTGTGGGCGGCGTGCCGCTGTTGCTGTTTGCCCTGGAGGGAAATTAACCATGCGTGTCTTCATTATGCAGCGGCTAACGGCCGTAGCCCTCGTCCTCTTTTTAACCCTGCACATGATCGTGGTCCATTACCCGCCCGGCCACCTCGACTTCAGCCGGGTGATCGAACGTCTGGCTAACCCGATTTGGAAAGGCATTGACATCCTCTTTCTGTTGGCCGTGCTGATCCACGCCCTCGCCGGCGCCTACGCCGTGCTGATGGACGTTGAACGGGTTACCCCCTACAAACGCGCTTTGATCGGAGGCAGCATCATCCTGGGTGTCGTAGCCTTCGTCTATGGCGCCATGACCATCCTGGCCTTTGATCCTTCAGCCCTTCTGGCCGTAAACTGACACCTCGCCGGGAGACGGCCGTCACACACCTTCAACTGACCGGGCCATGTAGGCCCGGTCGTCATTTTGTCAATTGTGTTTTTTACCAAGATAGGGCACAATCAACTCGAGTTAACAAAACCCAGCCACAGATAATCCAGGCAGGCAGTTGCCGGGCAGAATATCTCTGATTTTGCCGCATCTTGCAGTGGCGCTTTCCTGACAACCTGCCAGCCCACATTATCGGGCCGGATGCGCAATGAAATCGATCAAAATCCCTGACGGCCGTTAACCCATGCTGATGGAAAATGTGTACCGCTTTGCCCAAGTGATCACCCAAAACGAGGCGGCAGCCTTACGCCAGGCCATCGAACAAGCCATCCTGGCTGCCGGCGGCAATGCCGACGCCACCGCCGATATGATCCTGGCGTTAAACGAGGCAGTGGTCAACAGCCTGCGTCACGGTTATCAGGAACAGCCCGGTCTGGTAGAGATTGAGGTCTGGCGGCAAGCCCAGACACTGGTTGTCCACCTGCGCGATAGTGCGCCGCTGTTTGACCCCACTTTATCGCCCACGCCAGACACGACACGGCCGTTAACGTCACGGCCGTTAGGCGGCATGGGCATCCACATGATGCGCAACTTCACCGACGAACTGCGCTACCAGGCAACCCGGGACGGCCGTAATCAGGTCACGCTCATCAAATACCATACATTTCCACAAAATTTGCCAAAATTGCATAAGGGAGAAACCATGGACATTTCTATTGAAAACGTAAACCTCGACAAACCCGTCACCATCCTGGAGCTCCAGGGCGACCTGGATGGCAAATCGTATCTGGCGCTCATCGCCCAGGTGCAAGATCTGTACGCAGACGGAGTCCGCCGCCTGGTACTCGACCTGAGCGGCGTCAAGTTCATGTCTAGCGCCGGTTTGGTGGGCCTGCACACTGCGGCCATGGTTATGCGCGGCCAATCCCCGCCCAGCATGGAAGGTGGCTGGAGTGTCATCCACGAAGTCACCCACGAAATGGGCAAGACCTCCGCTTTCGACCCAAACACCCGGCTGCTAAACCCGCAGCCGAGGGTGAAAAAAACGTTGGACATGACCGGCTTTAGCCGTATTCTGGAAGTTTTTTCAGACCGGGAAACGGCCGTAACCAACTTTCCCTGATTCTCCCAACCGTCAGCGTTATCAGACCGCCGGAAACAGCTTGCCAGCGGCCAGGTTGGTTACGTCGTCAGGCAGCATCAGACCAACGATAGTTGCCACCCATTTACCCAGGGTTAAGCGGCAGGCCGGCCGCCTTCCCACCAACGCACAACGCGCAAAGCGCGCAATGTATTCCAACGGCTCGGGCCGCCGGTCTCTTCCATGTCAAAAAACACCCGCCCGGCATGCTTATTTTGCACCGGCCAGGTGCCATCCTTACGCCGGCGACTGTGCAGCAGCTCCATAGCCGCCTGTAAACGTGGATCGCGCGGCGCGTCCGCCAGGGCGAAGTAGCTCAGGCCGCGCAGCACGTCATAAAACCAGCGCGTTGGAAAAGAAAAATAGGTGAACTTGGGATTGACAACCTCACCCGTTTTGTCCGAGAGGAACAGGTGGTGGTCCAGCATAAACGACAACGCGCTTTGCTCCGCGGCCTGGGCAGCCTCGTGCTGCGCCCCCTGACCCCAGGCCAGATACGCACGCAGGCCCTCCAGCACGTTGAAGGTGGTGTGAAACGAACTGTGATGCGGTTTTGGCCGGCGGTTGCGCCGACAGTTCCAGGCCCCGTCGGGCATCATCTCTTGCAGCAGGTTGGCGACAATGGCCTCGATGCGGGCGGCGTCGATGCCGAAGTTGATGCCTATGCGCAGCATCATGCCGACGATGCAGCGGTCAAGACCGGCCAGTTTCTGGTGAAAGGCGTCGTCACAGGCGGGGCCAAGCAGGCTGCCCACGGCCAGCGCCGCGCCGCGCCGGGCAGCCTCGCAGTCACCCGGCAGGCCAATGTCGCATAACGTCAACAAGGTGTAGGTGGTAGATATCCATTTAGGCGAGTAGATGCCGCCGCCCCACTGCCCATTGGTCTCTTGCCTGGCAAGAAACTGCGCCCCCCACCCGGTTGTGAGCGTGCGCTGCCGCTCCGCCTGCCACGTTTGCTCCGGTAAATCCAGCAGGTCGCGCATGGATTGCCAGCGAATGGCCGGGTCTCCTTCCAACAGCCAGGAAATTGTTTCATTCATTCAAGCGCCTCCAATGATTACGGCCGTTGCCACCAACCAGCCTTTATCATACACCATCGCCGGCGCTTCTAGCCCTCTCTCAAGGCAAAATCAGGTGCAAATCGCCAAACTCGTGCCACAGATAGCCGCAGCGCAGCGCCGCCGCATAAGTCAACGCCAGATGCCGCCGCCCGGTAAACGTCTCCAGCATAGCCAGATGGCTGGCCTGCGGTTCGTGCAGGCCGGTTACCAGCCCGGTGACAATCCGCAAACCGCGGCGCGGCGTGATGACCAGTTCGGTCCAACCGCTGGTCGCCCGCACCCGGCCGTCTGGCCCTACGGCCGTTTCCAGAGCGCGCACGGCCGTTGTGCCCACAGCAATGATCCGGCGGCCTTCGGCGTGGGCGGCGTTGACCAGATTGGCGGACACGGCCGTCACCCGGAACCATTCGCCGTATGGCGGCTCGTGGGCTTCCAGGCTGGCGACGCCGGTATGCAGCACCAACGGAGCAAACTGCACCCCCTTAGCCACCAACTGAGTGATCAGCTCTGGCGTGAAAGCCCGCCCGGCCGAGGGCATTTCGGCGCTGCCCGGCTCGTTGGCATACACCGTCTGGTAATAGGCCAGAGGCCACGCTTCGGCTACGTAGCGGTAGCGGATAGGCGCACCGTGGGCTGCAAGATAGGCATGAACCGGCTGGGGCAGCGCCAGACGCGCCGCCCAGAGGCGCACGCCATCCCCTTCCTGGTGAAGCGTGCGGCGGTGCGGGGCCAGCAAAACGGCCGTGCCCCCCGCCGGCAATTCCACTACTTCACCCGCCTGCGCCTGCAAAAAAGGGCCGTTGTCGCGCCGCAGTTCAACCACCCACAAATCGGCGGCCAGTTGGGTGGAGAGATGCAAGGTCACCGGCACTTGGGCGGCGCGACGCCGGCCTGGCAGCGCGGCGGGCAGGGTGGCGCTGGTGTTGATCACCAGCACGTCGCCCGCCTCCAGGTAATCGGCCAACTGGTAGAAACGGCCGTGGGCAATAGCGTCGTCGCCGTAATGGGACACCATCAGGCGCACGTGGTCACGGGCCAGGCCGCGCGCTTCCGGCGGCTCACCGGCTTCCAGGTCAGACGGCAGGTGGAAATCGAGCGTGGGTGTGACGGGTTGGTAAGCGGGTTGGACAGTAGACAGCATGGGATTTTCCTCCTTAAGCCAACTCCGGCGCGCTGGCCTGAGGCATCTGCTGAGCCTGGTAACGGCCGTTCGGCCAGTCACCTGTCAGCAGGGCCAACAGACCCGGCACGCTCACCTCCGGCTGAGGCCGGTCGCTGATGTCTTCGCCGGGAAAGGCATCCTGGTGCATTTGCGTGCGCATGTCGCCTGGGTCTACCCAGTAGACGCGCCACTGCGGATTTTCGGCGGCCAGAACGGCCGTCATCTGTTCCAGCGCCGCCTTGCTGGCTCCGTAACCGCCCCACCCCGGATAAGCCTCTACCCCGGCGTCGCTGGTAATGGTGATCAGGCGCGCGCCGGGCTTCAGACTGGCGGCGACGGCCTGAACGACGCCCAACTGCGCCACCACGTTGACCTGAAATACTTCCAGCAGGACCGGCAGCGAATAATCCAACAAGGTCGGTTGTGGACTTGGCCCCAGAATGCCGGCGTTGTTGACTACCGCATCCAAACCGCCCATCTCCACTGCGGCCTGGGCCAGGGCGAGGCGGTGGTTGGCGTCGGTGATCGTGCCGGAAACGGCCGTTACCCTGGTCAACGCCGCCAGCTCAGCCGTGGCCCGGTCCAGAGCCTCCTTACCGCGCGCGTCGATGATCAGCTGCCAGCCGCGGACAGCCAGCGCCCGCGCCAGCGACAACCCCAATCCGCGCGACGCGCCGGTAATCAGGGCAGTTTGTGTTTGAATTTGGGTCATCTTAAGCTCCTTTGCCAGAGCGAGAGCCGCAAAAGCTTTCGCCTTGTTTGTTGATAACCCGATCATAGGTGCGGCGGCGGACAGTTACATCAGGATTTGGGGCAGGCGACAGGCAAGCAAAAAGGACAGGCCGGCGACCTGTCCTTTGGTACAGGAGAGGGCGTTTTCGCTTATTACAATTCGACGAGGTTGTGCTGCGCAGCGATGGCCACCGCTTCGGTACGGTTGCCGGCGTCCAGTTTGCTCATGAGCGCGCTGACGTGGAACTTCACCGTGCGCTCACTGATGGCCAGGGCCAGGGCGATCTCTTTGTTCTGCAAACCGCGGGCCAGAAGCTGGAGCACCTCCGTTTCCCGCGGCGTCAGCTCCGGCGGCGAAGCGGGCGAAGGCTGGCTGAGGTGTTCGATAAGGCGCGAGGCGACCACGGGCTGCAGCAGCGAGCCGCCGCCATGCACCACGCGGATGGCGCCGAACAATTCCTGTCGCGGCGCGCCTTTGAGCAGATAGCCTTGCGCCCCAGCCTTCAGCGCCTCCACAATGCGCTCGTCGGTGTCAAAAGCGGTGAAGACGATGGCCCGCAGGTCGGGCCGCGCGGCGCGCATCTGCTGCAAGGCGGCCACGCCGTCCATTTCCGGCATCTCCAGGTCGAGCAGCACGATGTCGGGCTGGAGGGCGGCGGCTTGCTGGATGGCTTCACGGCCGTTGCCCGCCTCGGCGATCACGGCAAAATCAGGCTGAGTGCTGAGGATGGCGCTCAGGCCATCCCGCACGACAGGATGGTCGTCAACAATTAAGAGGCGGATAGGGACAGACGATTGGTTCATTTGGGCGCTAAGGGGAGGGTGACGTGCAAACGCGCACCGCTGCCGGGGCAGCTTTGCATATCCAGCGCGCCGCCCAGCAGATGGACGCGTTCGTTCAGCCCGCGCAGGCCAAACCGGGCGGCGGGCAAGGCGTCCGGATCAAAGCCGACACCGTCATCTTCGATCACCAGGTCAATCGTTTCCGGCCCATAGGCAAGCCGGATGGCGACGTGGGTGGCCTGGGCGTGTTGGCGCACGTTGTTGATGGCTTCCTGGGCGATGCGATAGAGGCCGGTTTCGATGCGGGAGGGTAACGGCCGTTCCGCCCCCACCACCTCATACGCCACTTCCACCGCCAGCCCCTCGGCCAGGGCGCGAATCGCTGCGCTGAATGTGCGGCCTTCCAGCGGCGCGGCGCGCAAATCCAGCACCGAGCGGCGCGCTTCCTCCAGGTTCGTGCGCGTCAGGGCCAGCGCCTTGCCAATAGCCTGGCGCACGCGCTCCGGCTCCGCCTCTAACTCCAGCAGCGTCTCCGCCGATTCCAACTGCAAGGCCACGCCGGCCAATCCCTGGGCCAGCGTGTCATGAATTTCCCGCGCCAGCCGGTTGCGCTCGCGCATGGCCCCCAACGTGGCGCTTTGCTGAAACAGCCGCACGCGCTCCACAGCAATGCCCAGCAAATCCCCCACGGTGTACAAAATGCGCAGATTTTCGGCCGAAAGTTCACGCCAATCGCGGCTGGCCAGATTAAGCAGGCCCAATTTTTTGCCGTGGGCATTCAGGGGAACGCTGGCGTGGAAGGCCAGGCCGTTGGTGCCTTCGTGCAGCCATTCCAGGCGGCTGCACTGCACCACGTTGACGTTGGCCGCGCCTTGCAAATCCCCTTCGCGGTAGGTGGAGAGGCAGTAGCAGCCGCCGGTCATGCGCTCCGGGTGATTGGCCAGACCGGGCGGTAAATTTTGGGCGGCGGCCAAAAAATTTTCGCCGGTATCCTCGCGCAGCAGCCAGATCCAGCCGGTTTCCAGGCCAAACAGGTCGGTGACGTGGGCCAGGGTGGTCTGGAGGGCGTCTTCGAGCACCAGCGTGCCGTTCAGCGCCTGGGCGATGGTGTTGAGGATGGTGAGTTCGCGGTTGCGCTGCTGGAGTTCGTC
>ERZ795053.811-NODE-811-length-39774-cov-7.145623_pt1 | contig 39774 bp, 37 predicted proteins | sample MGYA00375137_ERZ795053 | MGnify/ENA primary metagenome ERZ795053 (study PRJEB30182, sample SAMN05720284) | activated sludge metagenome | isolation source: Anaerobic digester | place: Hong Kong | collected 2014-12-17 ... | reverse complement strand
CCGTAGGGCATTTTTTCTGTAACCAGTTTGATGAGGATCTCTTTGTCCATTGAGGATTGGATTTTTGAATGAATGAATCTTTTTGAGTAGTTAAAATTAAGTATTTTTGAATGTACCAAATAGGAAGCAATATTTTATATGCTAATATCTTATTACAAATTAGAAATATGACCAGAAATATAATTGTATTTCTTCTTTTAATATTAATTATCACTGCCTGCCGCGTTAAAATTCCCGAGGTCATAAGTAATATTTGGTTTAATTATGAAGTTGGTGATTCTTTGATTTTTGAAAATCAATTTGGGAATAGGGATACTATGGTAATTGTAGAATCCGAATTAAAAAATATGGGATGGAGACCAATTGGTGTTGATCAACCTCCAACAGGTAAGTATAGACCATTACGTTGTTTGTTATGGATTTGTGTACGAGAAAAAATAAATACGTTAACAGGAGAAATTAATTAGTTTAATGACATTTCTATGAACTCGGTGGAAGGCCCGACAATGATTGCAATTAGTTTTCCTCACTTCTATGAAAGGTTTATGGAAGACACGATTAGTTTGTATAGTGGTAGAAACTTTGAAGAATTGCACAAATTTGGTAATAGCGGATTCTATATCATAAATAGAACTTCATATTATCGTACTTTAACCGGACCCAATGAGGTTAAAAGGATTTTTTGAAGTGTGGAAAAGGGATTGATCAGGTATGATAAATACAATGGAGAGATTTGGACTATAGTTAATTAGATAAAAAATAGTAATTAGATTCGGTTTAAATTAAATTTATTTTATTTGAGAGAAAAATGAAATGTCATAAACAAGTAAAGAATGTAAACTTCAGATATTTAATGTTGATTTTAAATGTGCTTCTTTTTTATAGTTTAACAGCGCAGGAAAAAATTAATTTTAATCGTGAAAAATCTAAATATATCGATTTAGTTGGCCAACTTTCCCATCCTTTCAATATAGATGATGCAGGAACTTATAGTTTTATTGATAAATATATTAAAGATAAGAAGTTAATAGTTTTAGGAGAGGTGACACATTCAGATGCTTCAACAATTGATGCTAAAACTAAATTGATTGAATATCTGCATAAAAAGTTTGGGTTTGAGGTATTAATTCTTGAAAGTAATTTATATGCAACGAAAGTAGTTTGGGACTCGATTATGAATTCTGATTTTCATGGAAGCGCATTCTCTGAAGTTCTTAATCGATCAGGCTATATTTCTAATGATTATTGTAGCTTTTATGATTTTATCGACACAATTAAACTTAAGAAAATTCCTTTTTATATTTCAGGGTTGGATTGTAGTTATTGTTCAGAGAAATGTTATGACGATTTTGCCTATCATTTGATTGAACGTTTGAGAAAGTATGATGCAACCTCCAATTTTGAAATTCCAAATTTTCCGACCCTAAAATCAAAAAGCAAAATAAATTATAATGAGAAAAAACTTTGGGCAATTGAATGCAACAACAAATTAATCGAAAAGCTTCGACAGATCCAAAGTAATCTGAATGATAGTATAGAAATAAAAGAGATTGAATTTTACATTCAGGTGCTAATCAGTAATAACCACCTGTTTGAAATCAAATATAGTAATGTTAATGAAAAAATCGGTGATACCCCTATTTGGATTTTAGATAGAGATATTCAATTTTTTAGCAATTTTGAGTGGCTCATGAAAAACATTTATGAAGGAAAGAAAATAGTCATTAGCACATCATCTAATCATGCGTTGAGAAATTCTTATTTAAATAAAGATAAAGAAATTATTTATGCAAAAAGATTTGGTGACTACTTATCAGAGAAATACGGGGACGATGTCTATATTATTTCCTTTATTACATATAACAGATTAGGGCCTCCTAAAATATATTTTGGAGAAGCTCCAAAAAATTCTTTAGAATACATTTTTCATTGTATTGGTGATGATTACCGTTTTTTAGATTTTCATGATCAAACTGGTTCAGCAATTAATATTTGGGAGAATAAGGTATTTAAAATGCAACATTTTATAACTGATAAATATAATCCCTGGAACCTTCATTTTGATGCAGTTTTGTTTATTGATCAGATGAGTGTTTTGGATCCATTAGAGTGTATTGATGCACCGGTGTTATTTCGAAATCCTTAAGAAGTATTACTTTTGACTCACCATGAGCTGGATCAAAGATATCATCGATACATCCCGGAGCCTGGCCAAAGACAAACAGGCACTGAATCAAATCAAAAGCGGTTTGCGCAATCAGGCAAAACTAAATCATCAGTTTTTAAAGGAGTTGCTTAAAAAGGATCATCATCCCAAACAGGAACGCCTGTTTAAAATTGCCCGGTCGTTGGAGTACGATAAAATGCAGGATGCCCTGAATTATGGAATTCCTTATGCGCTGATCTCACGGAAAAAAGTAAGCGAAGAACTGCTGGAGCAATTTCATGTGAAGGCTGCCGTGCTGGTCGACCGCGGACTGGAAGAAATGCTGGAATCCGTCTACATCAAAACAGCTTACATCACCAAAGATTATGACAATGAAGACATCGACTTGAAAGCACGCCTGCGAAACCTGGCGAAATACAACCTTGTGCTCATCCGGCTTTTATCTTAATCTGAATTTATACCATGCAAACCGCCACCCTTGCCCTCATCAAAACCGAACTTAACAACCGTTCAAATAAAGAGCTGATCGCATTCATCCTGCGGCTTGCCCGCTTTAAAAAGGACAACAAGGAATTGCTCACCTACCTGCTTTTTGATTCGATTGATGAAAAGGCATATATACAGGAGGTTTGCGCTGAAATCGATTTTGAATTCACCCAAATCAATACAAGTCATATCTATTTTGCAAAAAAGAGCATTCGGAAAATATTGCGACGTACCCAGGCAGCCATTCGCTATTCGGGCTTAAAACAAACTGAGGTGGAATTGCTGATACACTTTTGCAAGGCAATGAAAAATTCTGGAATCCGGTTTTCACGAAATACTGCGCTAAACAACCTGTATTTGCGACAACTTCAAAAGATTAAAAACGCCATTAAATCCTTGCATGAAGATTTGCAGTTTGATTATAATCTGGAATTGGAAACTTTATGAGCTGTTCCGGATTCCTGCCCGACTGAACAGGCGGGTGAAATCTGGAACTATTAAACGCGGATTTTCAAATCCGCATTAGCTCGAATAAAAAACATGAATGTATAAACTTTCTTCAGCTCAAAATGCTTTCCTTTATATCTTAGTGGGCTGAATTATAAAATCATTCTAAAACCATGATGACGGATGAATCCCCGTACTTCTTAACCTTAACAGTTGTTGATTGGGTCGATGTTTTTTCCAGGCCTAAATACAAACATATCGTCGTTGATTCTCTTAATTTTTGCATTGAAAATAAAGGTTTAATTGTTTATTCCTGGTGTCTGATGACAAATCATTTGCATTTGATAGCCAGGGCAAAAGAAGGAAATATTTTATCTGATATAATAAGAGATTTTAAAAAGTTTACAAGCAGAGAAATTGCTGCTGCTATTCAAACTACTGAAGAAAGTAGAAAAAATTGGATGCTGAATAGGTTTGAATTTGCCGGCAGGTATAATAAAAAAATTAAAGACTATAAATTTTGGCAGGATGGTAATGCTCCGAAAGAAATAATTACAGCTGGCTTTCTGCAACAAAAACTGGATTATATTCATCAGAATCCTGTTGTTGCAGAAATAGTGCAGGAGCCTGAAGCCTATCTATATAGCTCTGCGAGAGACTATGCTAATATTCCTGGACTGGTAAAGGTTGTTTTGGTGTGAATGGAATTGCTAGTCTTTAGCTGTTCCGGATTCCTGCCCGACTGAACAGGCGGGTGAAATCCGGAACTATTAAATGCGGATTTTGAAATCCGCAATAGCTCGAAAAAGATGCAGATGAAAAAAATATTATTAATTATTTTAGTTTTAGGATGCTGGATAGGTAATATCTATGCCTCATTAATGTTTTATGTCTTTAGGTCATTTTATAATAGTTATTTGAATCTATTCGGATGGATTAGCATAGTTTTTATAATTATAGCTATAATTTTACTTCTTCTTGATTTAGTATTTAAGTTTATTCGATTTAATACTAAAGAGAAAAAAATGATATTGTTTTCTGTATTAATAAACATTGTTTTATTCTTAATCTCAGTAATTTATTATTTTCATGAAACGGCGGAATAAAATGAATTCGCTGGCTGTTCCGGATTTCTGCCCGACTGAACCCAGCTGTTCCGGATTCCCCCAGCTGTTCCAGATTTCAAATCCGGAACTTATGAATGCGGATTTGAAAATCCGCAATAGCAAAAAGTTTAATCTAAACTTAATTTCAAAATCCTGCATCTTCGCCACCTTTGCAATTCATTTAATCCGTTTAAATTATGAAACGCAATATAGCCCTTGTGGCGCACGATAACCGTAAAAAAGACCTGGTAGAATGGGCCATTCACAACCAGGATATTTTGAAAGACCATAAGATTTATGCCACCGGAACCACCGGCAAACTGATATCCGAGGTGTTAACGGATGTTACCCGGCTTAAATCGGGGCCGCTGGGTGGAGATCAGCAATTGGGTGCTTTGATTGCCGAGGGTAATATCGATTTTATGATCTTCTTCTGGGATCCGATGACCAATCAACCCCACGACGTGGATGTAAAGGCGCTGCTGCGCATGACCGTGCTTTACAATGTCCCGACAGCCTGTAATCGATCCACCGCCGACTTTTTGATCACCTCCGGATTGTTTAATGATGAAGATTACAAACCCATCGTAAAAGACTATTCTGTTTACCTCAACCGCGATGTTGAGCAGGAGTAAATTTCCTCCGAAATCGTTAATATTCGTTAATCCTTTGAACTTTTTGGCTTGAGTTTGTTATAATTCAACGGCAGCACTGATGCCGGCTGATACATGCAAAATTTGACTAATTTCGCATAAATTTAAATTTTACACATTGAAGCAAAAATTAGTTATATACCTCCCGCTTTTGTTAGCGGTTGTTCTGATAGCGGGAATATTCCTTGGGTACAAGTTGAGCCCCATGGTTGCCTATTCGAACCTGGTCAAGGTGAATTTTGATAAATACAACAAACTGAACGACGTGATTTCTTATATAGAAAATGAGTACGTTGATTCGGTGAGTAAAAAGGATATCACAGAAGAAGGGATTGATGGCATTTTGAATCATCTTGATCCACATTCGCAGTATATCCCAGCCGAAAACTTTCATGATTACAACGACCCTTTGGTCGGTAAGTTTGAAGGGATCGGTATACAGTTCAGAATTGAAAAGGATACGATTGTGGTAATCCAGGCTATTCAGGGCGGACCCTCAGAAAAAGTGGGATTAATGGCCGGCGACCGGATTGTAACGGTTCGTGACAGCCTGATTGCCGGAAACGGGATCGATAACAACGGCGCCATGCGATTGCTCAAAGGTCCGAGAGGAACTACTGTGGATGTCGGAATTTTCCGTCGTGGTGTGGATAACCTGCTCGATTTTGAGATTACACGTGATATCATCCCCACGTATTCCATCGACATCGCTTTTATGGCCAAGCCCGGCATCGGGTATATCCGGTTAACGCGTTTTTCTGCAACCACCTACGATGAGTTTAAAGAGGCAAGTGAAAAGCTATTGAAGCAAGGCATGCAAAGCTTGATTCTTGATTTACGGGATAATTCGGGTGGTTATTTGCAGGCTGCCGAAAACCTGGCAGACGAGTTTCTGGAAGATGGAAAACTGATCGTTTTTACAGAAGGATTTCACCAACCCCGCGAATCTACTTATGCAACTAAAAAAGGATCTCTTGAAAAATTGCCCGTGGTGGTAATGATCAACGAAAACTCTGCCTCTGCAAGCGAGATTCTGGCAGGTGCCTTACAGGACAACGACCGCGGAACCATCATTGGCCGCCGCTCATTTGGTAAAGGATTGGTGCAAAGGCAGCTTGATTTCCCGGATGGTTCAGCCATCAGACTAACTATAGCCCGCTATTATACCCCAACCGGCAGGTGTATTCAGCGTCCATATGACCCAAAAGAAGGTTTTGATGATTATTATGCCGAATCGTATCATCGCTATGTGAATGGTGAACTAACCGATAAGGACAGCATCCCATTGAATGATTCATTGAAATATGTTACTCCCGGCGGAAAAGTTGTTTACGGTGGCGGGGGTATCATGCCCGATGTTTTTATCCCGGTTGAGAGTGGCGAAGAGTTCGTGTATTTTAACAAGATAACCCGTAAAGCATTGATTTTTAGATATGCATTTGAATACACGGATGCACACCGTAAAGAACTTTCAGTTTATAAGAACTTTGATGATTTTGATAAACATTTTCAGGTTTCGCCTGTTTTGTTTAATGAGTTCATTGACTATACTGAAAAAAATGGAATTGAGCGCAATAAGGAAGGGCTCGACTTTGCCCGGAATGATATGATGTTATTGCTCAAAGCTTACATTGCCCGAAATTTATATGATAATGAAGGATTTTATCCGCTTTATCTTTCCATCGACAATGTTTACCAAATGGCAATCGAATTGTGCGAAAATCCAACATAAATTTATAATTATAAACCTATTAATTAAATAATATTATGGCTTTCGAATTACCGAAATTAGATTATGCGTACGATGCATTGGAGCCCTATATTGATGCAAGAACAATGGAGATTCACCATACCAAGCATCACGGGGGCTACACCAGCAAGCTGAATGATGCAATTGAAAACACAGAGTTATCAGGAAAAAGTATTGAAGAGATTTTATCTCAAATATCAAAAGCATCTGCAGCAGTTAGGAACAATGGCGGTGGATTTTATAATCACAAACTTTTCTGGAAGGTAATGAGTCCAAACGGAGGCGGAAATCCTTCAGGTGAACTAGCCGCTGCAATAGATAAAAACTTTGGCACTTTTGATAAGTTCAAAGATACTTTCAGTAATGCAGCAGCTACCAGGTTTGGCTCAGGTTGGGCATGGCTGGTGAAAACAGGCGATAAACTGGTTGTTTCATCTACGCCTAACCAGGATAATCCTTTGATGGATATTGCTGAAACCAAAGGAACACCGATTTTAGGTTTGGACGTATGGGAGCATGCATATTACCTGCATTACCAAAACCGTCGTCCCGACTATATCAATGCTTTTTGGAATGTGGTCAACTGGGAAGAAGTTGCCCGACTTTTCAGAGGTTAGAAAAATTCAAAAATTGGGAAAATTAATTCCCTGCAAAAAAACAGCCTCCTCAATTTGAGGAGGCTGTTTTTTTGCTAAATTTTAAGGTCTTTACTCCACAGTAACCGATTTTGCCAGGTTTCGCGGCTGATCCACATCGCAATCGCGCATAACGGCAATATGATACGATAATAATTGCAGCGGGAGCGTAGCCACAAGTGGCACAAATTGTTCTTCAGTTTCAGGAACTTCAAGGATATAATCGGCCAGTTTTTTCACTTCCTTGTCACCTTTGGTAACAATGGCAATGATCTTTCCTTTACGTGCTTTTACTTCCTGTATGTTTGATATTACCTTGTCGTAGGTGCCTTTATTTGTGGCAATAACCACAACCGGCATTTCACGGTCGATCAGGGCAATGGGGCCGTGTTTCATTTCTGCAGCCGGATATCCTTCAGCATGTATGTAGGAGATCTCCTTCAATTTCAATGCACCTTCCAACGCCACCGGGAAATTATATCCCCGTCCCAGATACAGAAAGTTGCGGGCATAGATGAACATTTTTGCCAATTCCTTTACCTGCTCATCCACTTTCAAAGTTTCTTTCACCTTGTCCGGGATCAATTCCAGTTCGCTGATGAGCTGATGAAACCTCGATTTTGATATGGTACCTTTCATATTGGCTATCCTTAGCGCCATTAAAGCTAAAACGGTAACCTGTGCGGTAAATGCCTTGGTAGATGCAACCCCGATTTCAGGACCAGCATGGGTATATGAGCCTGCATGTGTTGCACGTGCAATGGATGATCCAACCACATTGCAAATACCAATGATCGTGGCACCTTTTGATTTTGCCAGCTCAATGGCTGCCAGTGTATCTGCTGTTTCACCCGATTGGGAAATGGCAATTACAATGTCATCTTCGGTCAATACCGGATTACGATACCGGAATTCGGAAGCATATTCTACCTCAACCGGCGTGCGTGCAAGGTCTTCGAAAAGGTATTCACCCACTAAACCTGCATGCCACGAAGTACCACATGCCACAATAATAATGCGTTTGGCGTTTACCAGTTTCTGCTCATAATCGCTGATACCACCCAGTTTAACGGTTCCTTCTTTGGCATTCAGACGGCCACGCATACTATCATGAATTGAAACGGGCTGCTCGTAAATTTCTTTTAACATGAAATGCTCAAACCCACCTTTTTCAAGCTGTGTAAGGTTCATTTCAAGCGTTTGGATGTATGGTGTTTTTTCTTTGTTTTTGATCGTCTTGATCCGAAGCTTTTCACCTTTTTTAATGGTAACCACCTCTTCATCATTGATATATACCACTTCATTGGTGTATTCCACAATCGGAGTTGCATCAGATGCAAGGAAAAACTCATCCTCGCCAATACCGACAACCAGGGGGCTTCCTTTGCGGGCCGCAACCAGCAGATCCGGATCCTCTTTGCTCAGAATTACAATGGCATAAGCCCCAACTACCTGGTTAAGTGCAATGCGCACAGCTTCCTCAAGGCATACTTTTTCGTTAACTTTGATATCTTCAATAAGTTGTACTAAAACTTCTGTATCGGTATCACTATTGAATTTATATCCACGATTGATAAGCTCTTCTTTAACTGCAGCGTAATTTTCAATGATACCGTTATGGATTATTGCCAAATTACCTGATTGCGAAAGATGAGGATGTGCATTGGTATTGTTGGGTTCTCCATGTGTAGCCCAGCGCGTATGTGCTATTCCAATAGTACCAGTGGTGTCTTTCTCACGAACATGTTCTTCCAGGTCGGAAACCTTTCCGCTGGTTTTGTACATATTGAGTTTACCGTTTATCAGGGCAATTCCGGCGCTGTCGTAACCTCTGTATTCCAGACGATACAGCCCTTTCATGAGTATGGGGAAGGCCTCTTTCGGACCTACATATCCAACAATTCCACACATATTATTTTGGTTTTAAAAGTGGGCAAAGTTAAGGTAAAGCCAACAAATTCAAAAATCATTTTTACCGCTGGGGATCAGTATAAATAACTTTCATGCGGAAATATCCCGGATTATCAGGATTTGTTCCCGGCATAACCAGTTCATGTGGGCGAACCGATTTGGCTGCAGGGTAAAGAACCAGGTCGGAAATTGAATCTCCGTTGACTATTTTTTGGGCTTCGTAAGATACTCGAAACCAGTAACCATTATCATTGTTGTTTAAACTCCCGCCAAAAAAGTCTGAACCTTCTGACTGATCAATTAAAGTTGATAAACGAATAGTATCTTCTATTATATCAAATTCAAAAAGGTAAAGCAAAGAAGGTGGTTGAAAATTTTCTTCATAATTTTCACTTTGGAAAATAAGCTTGGCTTCATTTATTATTCTGTTTGGGTTAGCGCGCATAGCTTCTAATCCCGGAAATCGTATAAATGTTTGAACTCCACCAAGACCCTGTAAATAAAGCTTCTCAGAGCTTAACTCTCGGTTACCATGAAGAACTTGTTCTTTAAATGTTTGATCAGTACTTAATTCATAATCGTGTTCATATTTGCCAATACGTGCACAATTCAAATTGATCAGGAACTTATAATTCAACGAGTCGGTGGTATCGTTATGGTAATAGATATTGAGGTAGGAACGTTCACTTACCAGGTCAAAAGATAAAAGTGATCCCTCTCCCATTCCATTTACATTGTCTGGACGGATGTAAATACCTTTAAAGGCATTAATAAAGTCTTCATTACTAGAGATGGAAGTACTGTCCAAATTAAAAATATATTCCGCAAACCAGTTTTCAATTGGAATGGTTAATACTGCTGCCAGATAAGAGGAATCAATCCCATCATCTGTGCTATCTGTAACCAAAATTGGTGTAAGGTCCGGAACAAAAGTATATTGCGCTAAAACTGGAGTTTCATTATAAGTTAGTGAATCAATATCTGAGTAATAGTCATTTTCAATAAAAAAATCCTCCGTAACTCTATAAACAGTGAAAGTTTGCTGAGTATTTAAATTGCCATAGGAGGTATCATATAACATGTAAAGGTGAATAGAATCGGCTACCGGATTAGGGCCCCAAACGGGATTGGGATCAGAAATCCGCAGGTGGGTATAGGCACTTGCATTGGTCAGTCCAAAAGTAGCCGTTTGCATCGACCCGATTACATTCACGGTAGTTTCGTCAGATATCACCGAATCCTCCAGGACACTGTAAACTTCAACTTCCACCAGGGTATCGTTGCCAACGAAAGGGATATTGGTCCCTACCAAATCCAAACCGATGGTATCAGGCTGTTTGCCACATGCGAAAATCATTCCTGCCAGCGCAAAAAACAACGCCAATCTGACGGCAATCTTCATTCTTCTTGTTTTCAATATGCTACTTTTTCGATTGATTACCCTATTAACTCTAAATTCTGAAACTTATTTTGAAACACCCATTACCTGGTCGTAAAATTCATTGTATGCTTTGATGTAAGTATCCATGGGTTGATACTCAAGCATGGGTTTTTTGGATTCTTTAAGGTACCGCAGCACTTCGGAATTTATTTGTTCATCGCCTAAAATAATGGCATCCGAATTATCAATGGCTCCTTTCATTACATTTTCGTAACTGCCCGATTGATAGTGGTTGAGATCCTTATTGGTGATTCCATCCAGTTTCACTTTTTTCGCGAAATCTGCACTCAGCATTTCCGTAAAGTCATCATTATAGATGGAACAAATAATTTTGGTGTCGGAAAACAAGGGGTTATCTTTAAATGCTTTTTTAATGTAAATGGGTACCAGGCTCGACATCCAGCCATGGCAATGCACTACATCAGGTGGCCAGCCAAGTTTTTTTACTGTTTCTAAAACTCCCCTCGAAAAAAAGATGGCCCTTTCATCGTTGTCATCATAAAACTTATTGGCTTTATCAGCAGTGGTATACTTACGGTGGAAATAATCTTCATTGTCAATAAAATACACCTGCATACGGGCCTGCTGAATGCTGGCCACCTTGATAATTAACGGGTGGTCATTATCATCGATGATAAGGTTCATACCCGACAAACGAATAACTTCGTGAAGCTGGTTTCTGCGCTCATTGATGTTCCCGAATCGTGGCATAAATGTCCTTATTTCCCGGCCGCTCTCCTGTGTGCCCTGGGGCAAATACCTGCAAATCGTTCCCATGTGGCTTTCCGGCAAATATGGAATTATCTCCTGTGCAATGAACAAAACCTTTGCTTTTTCCATAATGTGTTTTTTAATTTCTCGAAAGGGAGTGCAAAAATATAAAAAAAATGCCGGTTTATCAACTATCCTTTCCTGTGTTTTTTTCTGAATCGGGCGTAAATCCTGATAATAGCTAATATTATAACCCTTTCGGTTTTTTTCTGTCGATGTTTTTCTATCTTTGATTGCCTTAAAATTGATGAAAAGAAGTTTGTTAATGGTTCGATTTAAATTCCAATATTTCATTCTGATTTTTCTGGTGCTTTCAGGTTTTACAAAACTCATCGCCCAGCCGCTTGTAAATGAAGTTTGTCCCAGAAATGCCGCAGTTTTACTGGATGAAGATGCAGAAGCCTCCGACTGGATTGAAATTTATAATTCGGGTGAGGATGAAATTGATCTTGGTGGATGGTGGTTATCAGATAATATTACCAATTTGCAAAAATGGAAAATCCCGGAACTAACAATCCAGCCTGATTCCTTTGATTTGATATTCGCAAGCAGCAAAAACAGGACATCCAGGGTTGACCACTGGGAAATGGTTATTCATGTCGAAGAAAATTGGAAATACTGGATCCCGGATTCCAATCCTCCCGATAACTGGAATAACATCGGATTTGCAGATACCGCTTGGCAGGAAGGCCCCGGTGGTTTTGGGAGGGGCGATGGCGATGATAACACCATTTTACCCGATTCTGTGGCTACGGTTTACATTAGAAAGACTTTTAGTATTGTTGATACCTCTTCTATTTCATATGTGATTTTGCATATGGATTATGATGATGCATTTGTGGCCTATTTAAACGGGGTTGAAATTGCCAGAGCAAATGTTGGCTGGCCAGGCAAATACCCCAACTGGAACGATTGGTCATATGATGTTCATGAGGCTGTTATGAAAGATAGCCTGCCTCCATCAGTTTTTCGGGTGGATATGCCATTGTTCAAATCGGTGGCAGTGCAGGGCGAAAATGTTTTGGCGATCATTGGCCTAAATGCCTGGGGTAATTATGGTAATTTTTCAGTGATCCCCTTCCTGTCATTCGCTATTAATGATGAATCGTACAATTACCAGGCGCTTCCGTGGTGGTTTACCGAAAAAAATTATAAATATCATACCAATTTCGGTCTGTCAGCTGACGGTGAAGGTGTTTATCTTTCTGGTCCTGATGGGGATTTGGTTTCCTTCATTGAATTTCCGTACCTGATGGCTGATCAGTCATATGGTATTTCAATAAATGGCTCAAACGCCTACTTTAGCAATCCCACTCCTGGATTTATGAACGGTGCAGGGGCAACGGGTTATGCCAAGGTGCCGTATTTCAGTTTGCAGGCAGGCTTTTATAGTGAGCCTGTAGCTGTTGAAATAACGAATTTTAATGCGGGAGATACGATTCGGTATACCCTGGATGGAAGCTGGGTGACAGACACCTCACAAATTTACACCGGCCCTATTCAGATGGATTCTACTACAGCAATAAAGGCCAGGGTTTTTAAATCCGGTCTTTTGCCTGGTAAAACCGCTACCAACACTTATTTTATCGGTTATACTTCTCAATTACCGGTTTTTTCGATAAGCATGAACCCGCATGACCTGTGGGATTGGGAAGAAGGAATTTATGTTTTAGGTCCGAATGCTGAGCCCAATGCACCTCATTTTGGCGCCAATTTTTGGATGGATTGGAAAAAACCCGTGCATGTAGAGTTTTTTGATACAGCCCAAAACCTGGGGTTTGAACTGGATGCCGATATTAAAATTCATGGTGGATATTCGAGGGATTTGCCACAAAAAAGCCTGCGTATTATTACCAATGGAAATTATGATCAGGACCATATCGATTACCAACTATTCCCTGATAGAGAAATTTATGAGTTCAAAAGACTCATCCTTCGGAATTCAGGGCAGGATTTTAATGTTACACAGTTCAGGGATGGTATAATTCACGACCTTGTAAATTCAGGCACCCACAATAATTACCAGGCTTATCAACCTGCGGTTTTATTTCTGAATGGTGAATACTGGGGTGTTCAAAATATGCGTGAAAAGATTGACCGCTTTTATACCGCTAATAATTTCGGAGTATCTGTTGATAGTGTGGATATTCTGTATGATAATAACAAGATTATTGAAGGCGATTATTACAGTTACGAACCCATGATCGCTTACCTTAAAACTTTTTACAATGTTAATCAGGAAAGGTATGATTCCATTTCCAAGTTGCTTGATATTGAAAACTACACCGATTATTTTATCACTGAAATGTATTACGGCAATGTGGACTGGCCGGGTCATAATACCAAATACTGGAGAGAAAGGAAAGCATCAGGCAAATGGAGGTACATCCTTTCGGATGTTGATTTTGGATTGGGCCTTTATCATCAGCCAACCATCAATGAGTTGGACCGCGTGTTGCATGGTACCATTTTGTGGTCACATAACCATTTGGCCATCCGTCGCCTGATGACTTACGAACCCTTTCAGCACTTTTTTATAAACCGAAGTGCTGACCTTTTCAATACCGTTTTGGAAACCAACCGCGTGCTTTCACGAATAGCTCAGGCTCACGATGCCCTTGACGAAGAAATGCAACGCCACATGCCCCGGTGGGGTGCCACTTATCAAAGCTGGGAATCCAATGTACAGATCATGAACTATTATGCGGAGAATAGGCTTAGCAATGTTTGGCAACATTATTTGCAGGAATTTGAACTGGAGAAGACAGTTGAAATTGCACTGGTAATCGACTCAGTTCATCATGGCCATATCCGGATAAATACCATTGAACCCGAACTTCCCTGGCAGGGGATTTATTTTGATGGAAACCCAATTGAACTGGAAGCAATCCCGGATTCGGGTTTTCTTTTTTCACACTGGAGTCCAAACCTTGATTTGAATGGAAATGATACCCTTGTAAATAACTTGTTGATCAATGTGGATACAAACGTAGTTTTTAAAGCCTGGTTTATTAAAGATACTTTCATGATCCAGATTGACACGCCGGCGGTGATCATCAGCGAAATAAACTATCGAAGTGTGGATACTTTGGATACCAAAGACTGGATTGAATTGTGGAATCCTGATACGGTTTCTTATGATCTTTCGGGCTGGCTTTTCAGAGATGGAAACGACGATCATACTTTTATTATCCCCGAAGGAACGATATTACATCCCGATGCTTACCTGGTACTTTGTGAAGATACAAGTGCTTTTGACCTGTATTTCCCGGAAGTCGAAAACAGGATTGGTTCCCTTGAGTTTGGTCTTTCTGCTGATGGCGAGGAACTTCGGTTTTATAATTCCGATAGTCTGCAATTCTATTCATTGATCTACGCAAATGTGCCACCCTGGCCAACAGACGCGAATGGAACGGGAAAAACCATCAATTTTGATGATCTGGAAACAGATTTTAACGATGGCTCAAACTGGTATTCGGGATGTGTGGGTGGCTCACCAGGAGGGCCCTTTGAAGCCTGCGATACCATTGGCGTGGATGAGTTGAGAACCGAAACAGCATCCTTCAGGCTATTCCCCAATCCAGCCAAATCAGAGGCATTTTTACAGGTTAACTCTAAAACGAAACTATCGATAACCATTGAACTTTTTGATTTCACAGGGATCAGAAAATACACTTCAGAACAGATCATTCCTCCAAACGAGATGTTGCAAATGACGATCCCCTTACAAAGCCTCGGTAAAGGAGTATATCTGGTTTCCATAAAAGGCGCTGATTTTAATCTTTCCCAAAAATTAATTATTCGGTAGAACTCAAAGTGTTAAAGTTTTCATAAAAGTTTTACGGGCCGTAAGGTTTTGGGTACATTCGCGACTACTCAACAAAATATTATGCGAAGAATATACCTTTTCCTGTTTGCATTTCTTTTCAGCGCTTTTGTATGCAATGCGCAGCATTTTGTATTTGATCCAACGGATAATTATGAAAAAACGGTTTCGAATGTTTATTGGACGCATCACACTGTTTTCATGCAAAATCTCACCGGTGGGGAATTGATCCTGAGTTGGGAAAGACTCGAAATTGATTTCCCCGCAGAATGGCAGGCTGATTTGTGTGACTATGTTAACTGTTATATGGGCATCCCCGAAAGCGGAACGATGCTGGCCATTTCAGATACTACCCGTGGTTTTCTGAAAATAACTTTAAACCCAAACGGATTTGTAGGAACAGGTACAGTTTCTTTCAGGGTTTACGATGATAAACATCCTGAAATAGCAGATACGGTTCATTTTACCATCCACACGGCTGTACTTTCCGGAATTGAAATTACCGAATCAAAACAAAAACTGCAGGTTTATCCAAATCCCGCAGATGATCATGTTTTCCTGATTTCGGCTTATCCTGAATCCGCAGAAATCAAAATAGTGAATGCTTCCGGTCAAACGGTTTTACAACAAAAATTATCGACTGGAATGAAAACTGAATTAGCGATCAGTCACTTACCAAAAGGACTCTATTTTGCTGTTTTAATAAATGATTCAGGAATTTTGGAAAGGCAAAAACTTATAATTCAATAAAATAATCGAACCTCAATTCCCATCCTGGTTTTCCCTGCGAAAGTCTTAACTTTGTGACCTGAGAATTCAGTCATGTATAAAAGTTTACTATTGATCATATTCACCCTTATTGCTGTCCTGATTAAAGCACAGGAACAAAATTTTATTTCCATCCATCAGATTCAACAGCAACAATACGGGGCATATGGAGATAAATCTGAAGCATTTTTTGACTCCATCAGCGGATTTAAGTTTATCAAAAAAAGCCTTAATCCTAAAGCGGAAATGGCAAAACGGGTTTTCGGTTATCACCCATACTGGGGCGGCAGCAATTACCTGAATTATCAATGGGATAAACTCACGGATCTTTGCTATTTTTCGTATGAAGTTGATCCATCAACAGGGCTGCCGGCAACCATTCACGAATGGGAAACATCACCGGCCATTGATTCAGCTTTGGCCAATGGGGTTCGTGTTCATCTTTGTGTGACCTTGTTTTCAGGACATGCTACTTTTTTTGGAAGTGCCACCGCACAGCAAAATCTCATTGATCAAATCATCAGTCTCATTCAAATCAGGGGTGCCCAGGGTGTGAATATCGATGTGGAGGCCCTGCCACTTACTCAATCGGAAAACTTCAACAATTTTATGGTAAACCTGTGTTTGCAAATGGATACCGAAATTCCTGATGCCGAAGCGAGCATTGCCGCACCTGCTGTTAACTGGAGTAATAAATTCAATATCCCGCTCCTGAAGGATTACATCGATTTTTTTATGGTAATGGCTTACGATTATTACTGGGGCGGAAGCGGGGAAGCCGGGCCGGTTTCACCCCTCTATTCCATGGAAAATTATTACGATTACAGTTTCAGTAAAACCATTTCTTATTATCAGTCGCAGGGCGTGCCCGATAGTATGTTGCTGATGGGTGTTCCGTATTATGCTTACCAGTGGCCGACTGAAAATCAGTTGGCGCCTTCATCCACCACAGGAAATGGATCGGCATTTACATATGCCAATGTAATGAACAACGGCAGCGGTTTTTACAGCCCCGAAAACAAACACCGCGAGCCCAACAGTTTTGCACCTTATTATGCATTTCAAACCAGTGGGTGGAACCAGTGCTTTTTGGATGACAAATATAGCATGGGTAAAAAGTTTGATATTGTCAACTACCGAAACCTGGGAGGGATTGGCATCTGGGCTTTGGGATACGATAACGGCTACAATGATTTCTGGGACTTGATAGGGGAGAAGTTTACAGCAGGATATGATATTATGATTGCCGACACCATTTTCGATTCGGGCGGGCCTTCCTGGGATTATTACAACGACGAAGGATATTCTTTTACCGTTAAAACACCTGAAAACACGCAGGTACATTTATCATTTTCATACCTCGAAACAGAAGTGGATTATGATACACTTTGGATTTTTGATGGGATAGATACAACTGCACCATTGATCGGATATTTCAGCGGCGACAGCATTCCACCACTGATCATTGCTTCCGGAAATGCGCTCACCTTATATTTTACCTCCGATGCCGCAACTACAGCTTCAGGATGGCGGGCGGTTTATGATACCCTGCCTGTTTCGGGCATTTCTGAAAGAGAACCGTTCCAGGATTTAGTGGTTTACCCTAATCCGGCTACTAATTACATTACCATTTATAATCCACAGTTCTCGTCCCTCAAGAATGTTACAGGGATGTTGTTAGACCTATCCGGACAATGTTTAAGTGAATTCAATATTCCAGCGTTTCAATCATTTGTAAAGCTGCATATTTCCAACATTCCTCACGGAACTTATTTTATCCAAATCAACAGTAACAAAGAAGATCATCTCATTACAAAGTTTGTAAAACAATAAAATCCCTTCTGTTAATTAATTAACAAATCCCTTGTTCGTTTCAAAAATAAAACCATAATTTTGCCGCAAATTCTTGATTTAGATTGATGAAATCTAGTCGTAAAGGATAATTCTTAATTTAGATTTAATTTCGTCTTTATATACTGATCAAAGCATCGGTATCGATTGTTATCATAATAAACATTGACTATGGATTCGAATCATCATAAAGAAAAACTATTCACGGAATTTCCGCCGGTCACCACGGAGCAATGGGAGGAGGTGCTCAAAAAGGATCTCAAAGGCGCCGATTATGAAAAAAAGCTGGTGTGGAAAACCAATGAGGATTTTACAGTTAAACCGTATTATCGCGAAGAAGACTTAAGCCATCTCAATTTTACCGAAACATTTCCGGGTCATTTTCCATTTGTACGTGGAAATCAAAAGACTTCCAACGAATGGCATTTGCGTCAGGATATCTATGTGGATGACATTGAAACGGCCAACAAAAAAGCACTCGATATTCTGATGAAAGGGGTAACTTCCCTTGGTTTTATTATCGATGAAAAATTTGAACCGACCATTGAAGAGATTGAGCATTTGTGTGCCAACATTTATGCCGATGCCGTCGAGCTTAATTTCATAACTGATAAAAATTCATTGCAGGTTGTTCAGCACGTTGAAAAGCTGGTGCGCAAATACAACCGCAATTTTGAAATGATCTTCGGTTCGGTTGATTTTGATCCGCTGGGCCAATATGCATTAACCGGAAAATTCCCGGAATCGTCCGAAACTGCCTTCGACATGGCCAAACAAATTGTGGAAGCGGCTAAAAACCTGCCCAATTTCAAGGTTATCACAGTTAACGGAAGTTATTTCCACAACTGCGGCGCCACACTGGTTGAAAGCCTTGCCTTTACACTGGCTCAGGGTGTTAACTATCTGACCCAACTGACCGATCGCGGTTTATCGATCAATGACGTGGCACCCCGGATGAAGTTTAACCTGGCTGTCGGGCCCAATTATTTCATGGAGATCGCCAAGATCAGGGCGGCGCGAATGCTGTGGGCAAACATCGTAAAAGCCTATGGCCCTTCCGATGAATCAAAGACCAAAATGTTTGTTCATGCTGAGTCGAGTATCTGGAACAAATCAATGTATGATCCTTATGTGAACATGCTGCGAACCACTACCGAAAGCATGTCGGCACTGATTGGCGGCGTTGATTCGCTTACCGTTCTGCCATTTAATGCGGTTTATGAGGAAACTACTGAATTTTCGGAACGGATTGCCCGCAACCAGCAATTGCTGCTGAAAGAAGAATCGTATTTTGACAAAGTGGTTGATCCGGCTGCCGGTTCCTATTATATCGAGAATCTGACCGAATCCATCGCGGAAGAAGCCTGGAAGCTGTTCCTCGAAGTGCAGGAAAAAGGTGGGTTCCTTGAAGCTTTTAAAGCAGGCTTTATCCAGGAAAAGATCAATGAGTCGGCCCGCAAACGGGATATGGATATTGCCACACGCAAGGAAACTGTCCTGGGAACCAATCAGTATCCAAATACGGGTGAGTATAAAGAAGAGGAGGTTGATGAAGCAATTTTTGAAACTTTTGATATCACCGATAAAGATGCTGAAGTTGAAACACTGAAACCTTATCGTGGTCCGCAGGCCTTTGAACAACTACGTTATGAAACAGATCGTTATGCAAGTGAATTCGACCGTCCGAAAGTGTTCCTGATCACCATGGGCAACCTCGCCATGCGCAGGGCACGGGCACAGTTTGCCGGAAATTTCTTCGGTTGCGCCGGTTATGAGATCATTGACAATATTGGTTTTAAATTGGTAGATGAAGCGGTCAATGCCTGTGTTAAATCAGGTGCAGAGATTGCGGTAATTTGCAGCTCCGATGATGAGTATGCCGACATCGCCCCGAAGATTGCCGAACAATTAAAAAATAAAACCATCCTCGTACTGGCCGGTTATCCGAAAGACCTTATCGATGACCTGAAAGCAAAAGGAATAACACATTTTATTCATATCAAATCAAATGTGCTGGAAACACTGCAGGATTTTCAAGAGAAATTAGGAATTTAACTTTACCCCCCTTCGTCCCCCCTTTAGGGGGGATTATGGGGGGCAAACTTCGAACTTAACATGAAACCAAACTTTCACAATATCAACATAAAAGCAAAAGCCAAAACCGAAACTGATACCCAAAAGTGGGAAAAGGACAATCACATCGCCGCAAACTGGACGCCGGCCGAAAAGATCCCTATCAAACCGGTTTATACCAAAGCGGATCTGAAAGGGATGGAGCACCTGCACTATGCGGCCGGCATTCCGCCGTTTTTGCGCGGACCTTACAGCAGCATGTATGTGATGCGCCCCTGGACCATCCGTCAGTATGCCGGATTTTCTACGGCTGAAGAATCCAATGCCTTCTATCGCCGCAACCTGGCAGCAGGGCAGAAGGGACTTTCCATTGCCTTCGATCTGGCCACCCACCGTGGTTACGATTCCGATCACCCCCGTGTGGAGGGCGACGTAGGAAAAGCCGGAGTCGCAGTTGATTCCATCCTGGATATGAACATCCTGTTCGACCAGATCCCGCTGGATAAAATGTCGGTGTCGATGACCATGAACGGCGCGGTGATCCCGGTGCTGGCATTTTATATTGTGGCTGCTTTGGAACAAGGTGTGAAATTTGAAGAGATGACCGGAACCATCCAGAACGACATCCTGAAAGAGTTCATGGTTCGGAATACATACATTTATCCACCCCAGCCTTCCATGCGGATCATCGCTGATATTTTTGAGTTTACCTCGAAAAAAATGCCCCGTTTTAATTCCATCAGCATCAGTGGTTATCACATGCAGGAAGCGGGCGCTCCGGCCGACATTGAGTTGGCTTACACCCTCGCCGACGGACTCGAATACCTCCGTGCCGGTGTGAATGCCGGTATGGACATCGATTCTTTTGCACCGCGTTTGTCCTTTTTCTGGGGAATCGGGATGAACCATTTTATGGAGATCGCCAAAATGAGAGCTGCAAGGATGTTGTGGGCCAAATTGGTAAAACAGTTCAATCCCAAAAACCCGAAATCACTGGCACTGCGTACTCACTGTCAAACTTCCGGCTGGAGCTTAACCGAGCAGGACCCGTTTAACAATGTGGCCCGAACATGTATCGAAGCGATGGGTGCTGTTTTGGGGCACACCCAATCATTGCACACCAATGCCCTGGATGAAGCCATTGCATTGCCAACCGATTTTTCTGCTCGCATTGCACGAAATACGCAAATTTATATTCAGGAAGAAACACAAGTAACCCGCAGCGTTGATCCGTGGGCGGGTTCATATTACGTGGAGAGCCTCACTAACGAGATTGCGCACAAGGCATGGGCGCACATTCAGGAGATTGAGAAACTGGGCGGCATGGCCAAAGCCATCGAAACCGGTTTGCCCAAAATGCGAATCGAGGAAGCGGCAGCACGTAAGCAGGCACGCATCGATTCCAATAAAGATACCATCGTGGGGGTTAACAAATACCGCCTCGAAAAAGAAGATCCCATTGATACGCTGGAGGTAGATAACACAGCGGTTCGTGAAGCACAGATCAGAAGGTTGAAAGCATTGCGTGAAAACCGCAATGAGCAGGAGGTTCAGGCAGCTTTATCGGCCATTACCGAAGCCAGTAAATCCGGCAAAGGCAATTTACTTGAGCTGGCCGTGGATGCTGCACAAAAAAGGGCCAGTCTGGGTGAGATCAGCTATGCCATGGAAGAGGTCTTTGGCAGGTATAAAGCAGAAATCCGGGCCATTTCGGGCGTTTATTCATCCGAAAGCCGCGATGATGAAAGTTTCAAAAAAGCCTGTGAACTGGCCGATCAGTTTGCCGGACTGGATGGCCGCCGCCCGAGGATCATGGTGGCCAAGATGGGTCAGGATGGCCACGACCGCGGCGCCAAAGTGGTTTCCACCGGTTTTGCCGATATCGGTTTTGATGTAGATATCGGGCCTCTATTCCAAACACCGGAGGAAGCTGCCAGGCAGGCAGTGGAAAATGACGTGCATATTTTAGGTGTCTCCAGCCTTGCTGCCGGACACAAAACGCTGGTTCCGAAAGTCATTGCCGAACTTGAAAAACTGGGCCGTGAAGACATCATGGTAATTGTAGGTGGAGTGATCCCGCCGCAGGATTACGATTTCCTTTACAAAGCCGGCGTGCTGGCCATTTTTGGGCCGGGCTCCGTTATTTCTGATGCCGGTATTAAATTGCTGGAATTGATGATTGAGGCGAGGATGGGCGAGTGAGACTATAGGCGGAGAGCGAAGGGCGGATGGCGAAGTGCGGACGGCGAGAAGTAAAGGGCCGTGCTTTTTCGGATTCCTGCCCGACTATAGTGCAGGTCAATTACCAAAAGCATTCTTCCAAAATCTACTCCTAATTTATATCCATTCTTAACTACTTTTTAATTAAATTCGGCGTGAAAATATAATGCTAAGCCATGACGCAAAAAGCCCAGTCCGTCAATATCCTGAGAGAAATTATTACTTACAAAACCGCATTTATATCTTTGTTATTATTGATACCCATTGCATTTATTGGACAGGAATCACTAAAAAAAGCACCTGTAAGCTATTCTGTTTATATCTATCATCCATTACCTTATAATTATGGATTTCAAAAATACGGAGCCATTACTTGTAATTTTGAAATTGATGTTAATAAATCCATGATTAGAAAAACAGTGTATGCTATAGGATTTGGGAAACAATATTTAATAAATGATCCCAGGAGTAATTATAATGCATTTATGGCTTCCATTTCAAAGATATATGGTTCTTCCTTGCATTGCTTTGAAATCGGTGGCGGATTTTCACAATTCTACTCTGATCTTGATATTTTTTTAAACCTCGGCATGCGTCTAGAACCGGGTAAAAGGCTTTTAATCCGGGTAATATATTCACCCATTTTAAGAACTGGGATTTTTAATTCAAGCCAAATTTTCCAGGAAATTTCACATACGGCTTCGTTATCCATCGGCTATCGTTTTGGCCATTTGTCACGGGTTAAAGGAAAAACAAATTAAAATCAATCATACAGATCGAAAAGAACATCATTGAAATAATTGGATATTTATAAAAAAACTTATTAGTTCATGAAATGGACTATTATTTCAATATTTTATTTTGCTGCCTCTTTATCAATGGCTCAGAATGAACCGGGCAGTCAATTCAAGCCAAAAAATGAATGGGCTGTATCCATCACAGGTTACCCATTTTATAAATGGTTTGATAGTAAAGACGTTGTTTACGTTTCATTGAATGGTGAGTATATCCATCAAAATTTGAAATCAGCCAAAACCGCCTTTGGTCTAATTGGTGGCGCTACTGTATGGTTGGGTGATGATAAATTTAAACCCTGGAGTGTATTTGGAATTGAAGTTTCAGAAATTCATGGTAGAAAGAATGTATTTTTTGAATATGGAATCGGATTTTCAACTGATTTTGACGAAACTTTTGTTACCCATCCCAAAATTGGTGGAAGGATAAACTTTGGTAATCACTTTTTGATGAAGGCATATTATATCTTCTACATCAGAAGTGATTCACATTCAATACTTGGTTATGCAGATCAGTTTGTTTCAATTAGCCTTGGCTACCGGTTTAATATTGGTAAAAAGAAATGATCAAAAAGAGGATTGTGATCATTCCCCGTGCTTTTTCGGATTTGAAATCCGAAAATATTAACGCTGGATTTCAAATCCAGCGGAGCAAGGGTAAAAAGAACTAGTCAGATATGAAAAAATTACTATTCATACTTTTTGTTTCCTCTTCATTTCTACCACAGGTTTGTGGGCAAGATAAAACAATTAAAAGAAATGATAAACCGCTATCAATTAATATTGTAAGTCCTTTTTTTTATCGGGATTACTCGGGTTATCATGAAGATTTTATTGTTTATTGTAATCTGGAATATTCGTTCCCGTGCTTTTTCGGATTTGAAATCCGAAAATATTAACGCTGGATTTCAAATCCAGCGGAGCAAGGGGACTTAGCTCTTTCGGATTTTACAATCAAGGAGAGCAAGTTACAAAATATGATTTTTTATAATTATGAAAACCAAGGAAATATATTTCGTTTAAATAACATTTATCGAATAATGAAATTAAAGGACTTGATACTGCATATTACTTTCACTTTGTTCATTTGCTGCAGCGTGACAGGGCAAAAAGAAGAATCACAATATCATAAAAAACAATTTGCAGTTGGAATCGAAACTCCGCTTTTTTACAAAGACTACTATGGATATTCCGAGAACTATATAATTTTCTGCAATTTCGAGTACCTGAAAAAAAGAGATGAAAATAAATATTTATCGATTTTAGCAGGGATCGGGGCTGACCTATACCGTACTAATTCAAGTTTTTATGATGTAGCTGTTAACGCTGAAATTAATTGGCTCAAGGGAAATGGTATCCACTTTTTCGAATATGGTTTAGGGGCAGGGTATGCAAGTTTTACCTATTTGGCAAAAGCCCGAGTTGGTTATAGATTATTTTTACGTGACACATGGATTTTTCGTTTAGGTTATACGCCCTATGTTTGGTTAGTACCCCATGTTGATTCCGAAAAATATCCTTTTTTTAATGGGTTTCCATGCTGTATCGGTTAGCCTTGGCTACCGGTTTAATATTGGTAAAAAGAACTGATCGAAGAGAGGTTTGTGATCATTCCCCGTGCTTTTTCGGATTTGACCCGCCTGCCGGACGGGCAGGAATCCGAAAATATTAACGCTGGATTTCAAATCCAGCGAAACAAGGTTCATGTCCCGGAGTGCATCCTATTCTAAATAACGTTTTGCTAGCTATCAGAAAATCCCATTCAATTAGCCACTTACACAATATTTTGAATTTAGAATGATTATATATTACTAACTCAGGTAGGTCATATTGAAATATACCTATATATTTGCATCGTTATTTGGTTAACAATTCAGGTAGATGAACTTTTTAAAGAACATATTTCACAGTATTTCCATAGCACTCGTATCATTTGGGGTGTTTTGGATCATCACGGGCTCTACCATTGAGTTCCACCAGAAATATGTTTATCACCAATTTGTTGACCTTTGGCAAACCCAGGTTGCCCAGGTTGGAAAGGATATAAAAAAGACCTTTAAACTTTATGCCAAAAGCAACCTTGATAGCAACGGAAATGATTCATTTATTCCGAATCAGAACCAGGTTTCAAAATTTGCCGTGCTTAACCTGAGCCGGAAAAATATTTATTCCCGTTATCTCTTTGATCTGATAACGGCCGAATACCATTCTGTAAATGTGCTCCGGGGGCCTCCCGCCTGCGCTTAATACCATTTCTTATATTTAAAATTTTAGTGATTTTTTTGACTTTACTTTAAGTTAAAGTCCTGTTTACAATTCCATATTTATTCAATTTACTTATTATTATTTAAACATTTCAAAATGAAAAAATTATATCTTTTTTGCATCAGTGCATTAATGCTTACTTTAACAACTAACTATACAAATGCACAAACAGAGGCTGATTCGATTATGATGGGTGCATCCTATGCCAACGATGTTTATTACAGCTTTGCCAATGGCGAGGTCCATTCCGTTGACCGCAGTAACTGGGATATTGGTTTTTATACCAATACCTGGTCGGCAGGTGTTATCGTAAATGATGGCAAAGGCATCGAACTTCGTGTTTATCCTGCTGCCGATACCAATGGCTGGAACTCCATTGATACCACCGGCCTGTCTGCCAATCCGGTGCTTTACAATTCCGTTGATAGCTGGGAAGAGGGTGCCTTTAATGTAGGTTCATCTGGCCATCCTGATTATGGTTGGGGTAAATACAATACCATTACCCATGCTGTTGTGGGGGATTCTATTTATATCATGAAACTTGCAGATGGGAGCTTCAAAAAGTTTTGGATCGTTCAAAAGGTTTCCGTTGAAAATAAATACCAGTTCCGGTATGCCAACCTGGATGGAACCGACGAGGTGAACGTAACACTCAATTGTAATGACTATACAGATAAGAATTTTGTGTATTATTCCATTGAAAACGGGGAAGTGATTGACCGTGAGCCTTTATCAGGTGCCTGGGATGTGTTGTTTACAAAATACATAGGCGTACTGGATGGTGGCGTTAGATATCCGGTTACCGGCGTTTTAAACAACGTGAATGTTCCAGCCAACCGCTTTGAAATGGTGGATCCGGGATTTGAAGACTGGACCGCAGCGCCCATGGATTCAACCAAAGCGCCCATAGGCCATAACTGGAAATATTTTGATATGACCCAGTTTACTTATATCGTTGAAGATTCACTTGTATTTTTTGTTCGCAATTTTAACAAAGACGTATATAAATTAGTGTTTAGCTCTTTCGATTATACTGTCGGAAAAGCTGTTTTCGAAAAATCGATGGTTCATGCCTCGGCAGTTTCTGAAGTATCACAAAACCACCAGTTTGTTGTTTTTCCAAATCCTGCAACCGACCATATTTCCATCAGGCCGTTGAATGGATTTGAAGGTGGCGAAGTGCGCATTTCTGATTTCTCAGGTAAAACGGTTTATTCAGGAAATATGGGAACTTTGGATACCCGAGTTTCTGTGTCAAACCTGAAACCGGGAATGTACCTCTTAACTGTTCATTCGGGCAATGAAACCGCTGTTCAAAAGCTACTGATTAAATAACTTGGATGACTCACTTTCGTAGTATAAGTTTTATTTTTCTGGTGGTTGCCACTCTGACCGTTTTCAAATCTTACGGTCAGGTGGCAGTTATCAGAGTTCAGGATGCCAAAACCGGCGACCCCGTTCCCTATGCACATGTTTGTTTTGAATCGGTTAATGGTGGTGATCAGCTTCATGGCCTCACCAACGACGATGGAGAAGTAAATAATATGGCAAAGGAAAAGTCGGTGGTGGCCATCACCTTTATTGGGTACGAAACCCTAATTGATACCATCATGCCGGGCGAAAGTAAAACACTCGATTTTATTCCTGCCATTTTTAATATGAATGAAGTGGTGGTTACGGCGCAATACAAACCCCAGCGGGTGGATAAGTCGATTTATAAGGTGAAGGTGATCGGGGCCAAACAGATTGATGAAAAAGCTGCCAATAACCTTTCGGATCTGTTTTCGGATGAATTGGGTATTCGAATTAACCAGGACGGAGCCTTGGGATCGAGCATGAGCATCCGTGGTTTGAGTGGTGAAAATGTAAAATTCCTCATTGATGGCATCCCGGTGATTGGCCGGCTAAATGGCAATATTGATCTCGGGCAGCTTAACCTTTCCAATGTGGATCATGTGGAAATGATCGAAGGGCCCATGTCGGTGGTGTACGGTAGCAATGCCCTGGCAGGCGTGGTAAACATCATCACCAAAGAAAATAAAAACACGCCGGTTACTGCTACTGCAGAAACCTATCTCGAATCTGTAGGGACTTATAATTTCAGCGGTTCAGTGGCTGCTAAACAAAAAAGCCATGTTTTCGGATTGTCAGGAACACGCAATTTTTTCATCGGTTATGCTGAAGATGGTTTCAGGGAAACACCTCAGGCCCTCACCTGGAATCCGAAACGACAATACATCGTGGATGGGTATTACATCTATTCAATTGATAACTTCAAATTTAAATACAGCAGTCAGTATTTTGATGAGCTGCTCGAAAATAAAGGAAATGTTATCGCCCCGCATTATGCCCGCGACAGCTATTTCAACACCAAACGATTTAACAACAGCCTTGATCTCTCGGCCCAGGTCGGCAATGAAAGATATTTTAAGCTCCTGGCGGCGTATTCAATTTATGAACGTGACAAAAACACCTATTTTAAAAACCTACATACCCTTGAAAAAAACCTGACCGATAATGATGGTGATCAGGATACCACAAAGTTTGATGCATGGAATATTCGTACCGAATTTAATAAGAGTACCACCGACAGTTGGTATAATTACCAGTTTGGGCTCGACCTGAACCTGGAAAACGGAACCGGCAAGAAACTGGATAACGAAAAACAAAGCATTGGTGATTATGCTGCTTACCTGAGCCTCAAGCTCGACCCTGTTCCAACTTTGACCATTCAGCCGGGTTTGCGTTTTATTTACAATACAAAATACAATGCCCCATTAGTATATTCGCTTAATGTGAAATGGAATTTCATGGAGAATACCAATATCCGGGCTTCATATTCAAAGGGTTTCCGGGCGCCGTCGCTAAAGGAATTATACCTCTTTTTTGTGGATATAAATCACAACGTAAGGGGGAATCCTGATTTGAAAGCTGAAAACTCACAAAATGTCGTGATCGCTTTGAGTTACCTAAACGAACACGGTAAAGCCAATTTCGGGATGGACATTGATTTGTTTTACAACAACATCAAAAACATCATCACCATTGCCCAGGTAGAAGGCGACCTGTATTCTTACATCAATATTGATAATTATGCTTCGCAGGGATTACAGGCCGAACTGTTTTACAATCTCTATCCTCATTTTAGTTGGAAAATCGGGTTTGTGGAAACCGGCCGGAAAAATGTGCTGAGTGACGAGGACGCAAGTATAAAGAAGTTTTATTACAGCACCGATGTGAATACAAGTGCAACTTATAATTTCCGGAAGATCAAAAGCAGCATCTCTGTTTTTTACAAGTACACCGGTCGTTTGCCCCAGTATTACCAAACTGCCGATGGTTATTCGGAAGGATATATCGATGCTTATAGCACCATGGATGTGACGGCGAGCAAGCAATTGCTGAAAGGAAATCTGAAAATTTCGGGAGGTGTAAAAAACCTGTTTGACGTGAAAGAACTTGGAATTTCTGGAAGTGGGAGCGCTGTTGGGTCGGTGCATGGTGGCTCGGGAAGTTCGCTGGTAGGTTATGGACGGAGTTATTTTATTGGATTGTCGTGGTTGTTTAATAAATTTTAGAAGTTGATAATAAGGAGAAATTACAATATGGTAATTTCTTATAAGTTCTTTTTATTAATACTGATTATTTCGTCCCTACGGGACTTGTTTAAAAACAAAAATGATTATACTTCTACCAATATTAAGTCCCTAACGGGACTACCCTTTAGGGGTAAATATTGGTAGAAAAACAATGAAAGACAAAACAAAAAGTCCCGTAGGGACGACATATTTGTTTCAATGGAAATAAATTTTAAAATGCTAAAAAACACCTTATATATCTTCGCTTTGCTGTTGATCCTCACTTCTTGTTTTAAGGAGGATGATCCGTTGCCCGCATTTCCCATGCAAACCACCACCATCGCCATGGGCAAATACTATCTTTACCAATATTATTTTAACCTGGTGTCGAACGAGGAGGTAAAACAGGATGTGAAAAATGATTATGACCTGGGTTTTGAATGTGGCGATTCATCCTGGCATGTTGTGTTGAACACGGCGGCGTTTATGTTTGCCGGAAACACCGGGAAAAAGGATCTAATTGAAGTAAGCGATACCACCGGTTTGGATTGGCGATTTGATAAATCGGATGGGGATCTGGATTCGACGGCCATCGGGCAGTGGCTCACTTTTACCGGAAACGATACCATTTATCCGAACCTGGTATATGTGCTTAACAGGGGTTATGATCATCTTGGGAAAGTGCGTGGTTTGCGTAAGATCAAATTTACCAAAGTGGATTCTGTCTCGTACTCGTTTGAGTACTCCGATATGAACGATGACAATTACAACATCTTTACCGTTCAAAAACAGGAGGGTGTTACATACACTTATTTTTCCTTTGATGAGGGAGGCATGCAGGTAGAGATGGAGCCGCTCACCGATACCTGGGACCTGCTTTTTACCCAGTACACTACCTTGCTTTATACCAACGATGGACTACCTTATCCTTACCTGGTAACCGGGGTTTTGTCCAATTACGGAAATCTCCAAATGGCGGTTGACTCATCGTTGACTTATGAAAATATTGATTTGAGTTTTGCCAAAACAAAAACCTATTCCATTGCAAAGGATTTTATCGGTTACGACTGGAAAGATGTGCAGGGCGATGTAAACACCGGCAATGTGTATTATGAGATCGTGGAAGGCCGCACCTACCTGATTCGCAACAGAGAAGGTCTTTATTTCAAACTTCGTTTCATTAATTTTTACAGCGACGAAGGGGAGAAGGGTTACCCGACGTTTCAGTATGATGTTTTGTAGCGAAGGGCGAAGGGCGAAGGGCAAAGAGCAGAGGGCGAAGGGCAGAGGGCGAAGGGCAAAGAGCAGAGGGCTTAGAGCGAAGGGCGAAGAGCAGAGGGCAAAGGGCTTAGAACGGAGGGCTTTGGGTCATCTACGTTGAAACTTCGAAATTGAGAACTTAGAGCGAGGTGCTGATGGTCATCCACTGCTCTTTCGGATTCCTGCCTGTCCGGCAGGTGGGTTTAACCCGAAATGAATTAACCCGGGATTTAAAATCCCTTTAGCTTCGAACTCAAAAATCCAGGTTATACTGCACCTTATACTCCATCGACTTTAATTCAAGTGCCACCAGGTTGCCGAAACCTTCTCGTTTGGTCATATAGCAGCCATTGTCGAGGTCGATGAATTTGTACCCTTTATTGTGGATGCTCAGATCAATGAATTCAAGACTTACAGGCACGTGCCCATGAATCACCCGCCGGTTGTTGATCTTTTCAGGAATAATATCAAAATCACGGATCCATAGCATGGAGTCTTTATCTTTAAAAGGATCATCGGCCCTGAAATTCAAACCGGCATGTACCAGGACAAAATCATCCAGTTCAACAAAGTATTCCAGTTTTCGCATCCAGTCGATGTATTCGGCAGGGAATTGTATGAGATCGGTCAGTTGAAAGCTTTCCATGGTTTGTTTGCCGCCGTGGAAGAGCCATTCTTTTTTCCGTTTGTTTTTTTGTTTGAAACCTAAAACCGATTTGAGATTTTGCTCATCTTCGAAAGATTTAACAAGGTATTCCTCGTGGTTGCCAAGCAGCAAACGCATATTGTAATCTTCGCGCTGCAGGTACATCAGGTAGTCCAGCACCTCTTTGGAGGAAGGCCCCCGGTCGATGTAATCGCCTAAAAAATAAAGCCAGTCGTGTTTGCTGGGTTTAATCAGGTCTTCTATCAATGCGCGGAGGGTTTTCGCACAGCCATGTATGTCGGGAATTACCCAATGTTCTCTCATCGTCTTGTTGTGCCTTCGGATAACCCGGTTTTACGGCCGCGGCAGGATGTCTTGTTTTCGGTGTTGATAATTATTTTTTCTTCGCCTGGTTTGCCACGGCATCCATCAGCTTTTTGATCTCTTCCGGATCGCCGATGAAATAGTCTTTTTGCAGGTTCATGTTGTCATCAAATTCAAATACATAAGGAATTCCTGTCGGAATGTTGAACTTGAGGATCTCATCTTCACCCATGTCTTTGAGGTATTTCACAATACCTCGCAAACTGTTTCCGTGGGCGGCAACAAGTATTTCTTTATGTTCCTGTAATGATTTTGAAATATCACTTTTCCAATAGGGAACAATACGTTCTTCGGTGTCTTTAAGTGCTTCCGTTGCCGGAATATCCTCCGGATTAAGACCTGCATAACGCTGATCGTGGCTTGGATGGCGCGGATCGTCCAAAGGAATGGGCGGCGGCGGTGCATCGTAGCTACGTCTCCAGAGCAGCACCTGCTCATCCCCGAATTTCTCAGCCATTTCTGCTTTGTTCAATCCCTGCAGGTTGCCGTAATGTTTTTCATTCAGGCGCCAGGTATTGTAAACCGGTATCCACATCAGGTCCATCTCTTCCAGCACCAGCCAAAGGGTTTTAATGGCCCGGTTGAGGTAGGATGTGTAAGCCAGTTTAAAATTGAATCCTTTTTCTTTTAACAATTTACCGGCATCTTTGGCTTCCTGCACACCTTTATCTGAAAGGGGTACATTGGTCCAACCCGTAAATTTGTTTTCGCGGTTCCAAACGCTTTCTCCGTGTCGTATCAATACAAGTTTCAACATGATTGTCAGGTTATTTATGCTGCAAAAATATTTAAAATTTTGGATAAACCATGTAAGCAAAGGCTCAATTCGTCCTCATCTCAAGAGGATAAATTGTTATTTTCGCAAAGTAATAAATCAGCATAATGAACAACTACTCAAAACTTAACAATATCCTGGGATGGATCGTATTTGCCATCGCCTCCTTTGTTTATATCTCCACAGCTGAACCCACAGCCAGTTTTTGGGATTGCGGTGAATACATTGCCACAGCATACAAACTACAGGTTGGACACCCGCCGGGAGCACCGCTTTTTCAGTTGATCGGGCGGTTTTTCAGCCTTTTTGCATTTGGCGATACCAGCCATGTAGCTTTGATGGTAAATATTATGTCGGGGTTGTCGAGTAGTTTCACCATACTATTCCTTTTCTGGACTTTAACCATGCTTGGCCGCAAGCTGGCTGCCAAATCAGGTGAGATGAGTGAAGGCAAAATGCTGGCCATTTTCGGAAGTGCTGCAGTTGGGTCCCTGACCTACACCTTTTCCGATTCATTCTGGTTTTCGGCGGTTGAGGGCGAAGTATATGCCATGTCCTCATTCTTCACTGCCCTGGTTTTCTGGGCCATTTTAAAATGGGATCAACATGCTGATGAACCACATTCGTTTCGCTGGCTCATTTTTATCTTTTACATGATTGGGTTGTCAATCGGGGTTCACCTGCTAAACCTGCTTGCCATTCCTGCCATTACATTCGTTTATTATCTGCGTAAATACAAAGCCAGCCCTAAAGGCCTGATCATCACTTTTGGCATTTCAATTTTACTGCTTGCCTTTATCATGAATGGTATCATTCCGCTAATTGCAAAGCTGGCAGGGATGTTTGAATTGTTTTTCGTAAATACCATTGGTTTACCCTTCAATTCGGGAACCATCATTTATTTCCTTTTATTGATTGGTGGAATCGTATTCGGCATCCGGTATACGCGTCAAAAACAAAAGGTGGTTTGGAATACGGTAATCTGGGCTTTTACCGGGATTTTGATTGGTTACTCCTCGTTTTTTATGCTGGTGATCCGAAGCAATGCCAATACACCCATTGATGAGAATAACCCGGAGGATGCCATCAGTTTGCTGGCCTACCTCAACCGCGAACAATACGGCACCTGGCCGATCTTTTACGGCAATTATTTCAATGCACCCATCGTCGAACGGGAGGATGGCTCACCTGTTTATCGCAAAAGCAGGGAGGAAGGTAAGTATATTGTCATTAACGATAAAAAAGCAACAGTACCTGTTTACGACCCCGATTTTTCTACCATTTTCCCACGCATGTGGAATAATCAGGAGCAACGCTATATCGACGATTACAAGGTTTGGAGTAAGTTGAAGGGAATTCCAACGGTGGTTGATAATGAAATGGGTGAACCCACCACGCTATATAAACCTACTTTCGGGGAAAATCTGCGTTATTTTTTCAGGTACCAGCTTAACCATATGTACTTCCGTTATTTCATGTGGAATTTCAGCGGAAGGCAAAATGATCTGCAGGGCTTTGCAAACCGCAAGGATGGAAACTGGATCACCGGAATTAAATTCATCGATGAAGCCCGCCTGGGCGGCCCCGTACTGGATGTGCCAAAAAGTTTGGAAAACAAAGCAGAGAATAAATTCTATATGTTGCCCCTGATTTTGGGACTGATAGGCCTGGTTTATCAAATTCGCAAGGACCGGAATAATTTTTATGTGGTGCTTTTGCTGTTCATCATGACGGGTTTAGCTATTGTGGTTTACCTGAACCAGCACTCTCCTCAGCCCCGCGAACGCGATTATGCGTATGCTGCCTCGTTTTATGCCTTTTCCATTTGGATTGGATTAGGGGTGTATGCACTTTGGGATATGCTGCATAAAAAACTCGATCCGAAAATTGCAGCATATGCTGTTTCGGCGGCATCACTGCTTTTGGTGCCGGGCATCATGGCCAAAGAGGGCTGGGATGATCACAATCGCTCCGGAAGGTACACTGCTGTTGCCATGGCAAGCAATTACCTGAACTCATGCGCTCCCAACGCCATTTTATTTACCAACGGTGATAATGACACTTTCCCGCTTTGGTATGCACAGGAGGTGGAAGGCATCCGAACCGATGTGCGCGTGGTAAACCTCAGCCTGTTAAATACCGAATGGTACATTGATCAAATGAAACGGAAAGCCTATGACTCGGATCCGGTACCTTTTACTTTGCCGGAGGATCAATATAAAGACGGGACCCGCAATTATACATATTTCATCGAAAATGATAAGATTAAAGGATATGTGGAATTAAGGGAGCTCATGAATTTTCTCAAAACCGAACCCGACAAACTGGTTCGCGATACACGTTTTGGGCCCATTGAATTTTTCCCAACCAAAAAGATAAAGATCACCGTCGACTCTGCCCAGATCATCAAAACCGGAACCCTCACTCCCGAAAGGGCAAACCTGATGGTGGATGCCATTGAGTGGAAACTTCCGGGAACCGGTATTACCAAAAACCATTTGATGGTGCTCGATTTGCTGGCCTCCAACAACTGGGAACGACCGGTCTACTTTGCCATCACCACCGGCAAATCATCGTATGTGGGACTGGAAGATTATTTTCAGATTGAAGGCCTTACCTACAGGCTTGTGCCCATAAAAACACCCGAAGTTGGTATAACCATAGGTGCCACTGCCACCGATATCATGTTCGATAACCTGATCAACAAGTATGAGTTTGGCGGTATGAACAAACCGGGAGTTTACCTCGATGAAACCAATGTACGGATGGCGATGAACATGCGCAATAATTTCAGCAGGCTGGCCGAAGCACTGGCTGATGAAGGGAAAGCCGATTCAGCACTTCAGGTGATTGAGTACTGCATGCAGATGGTTCCGCCCGAACAGGTTCCTTTAAATTACTATTCCATATCTTTTGGTGAGGCCTGTTTTAAAATTGGCGCCGACAAAGAGGGCACTGAAATTTATGAACAATTGATTGAAAATCTCAGCGAACAGCTTGATTACTTTTTTATGTTTACCGGCGAAAGGGCTAAATCATGGGATCAGGATAAAAACCAGAACATGGCCATGCTCAACCAGGTCATCAGGATTTGCGACAGGTATAAGCAACAGGAACTCGCCGAAAAAGCCAATACGATATTTGAGAAATATTATGCGAATTTTATGAGATAACCTCAATGTATGACCCTCAAAGAAGGTGAAAATATGTCCCGGAAAAAATTGCTGACTATAGTGATTGTTGCAGCAATTGTAAAACTTACTATCCACTTTCTTACCAATACCACTTATGGTTTTCACCGGGATGCATATTTGTATTTGGCCCAAAGTCAGCACCTGAGTTGGGGATACATTTCCGTTCCTCCATTACTGGCATTTGTGCTGGCCATCCAGCGACTGATGCTTCCCGATACGGTTTTTGCACTCAGGTTGCTTCCGGCACTCATCGGAGTGGTAAACCTGTTCCTCATCGCGCTGATAGTGCGGCAAATGGGAGGTAAAAAAACCGCCCTGATCGTTGCTTTGGCTGCTTACCTTTTATCACCGGCATTCCTGCGAAGCAACACCCTGATCCAGCCGGTAAGCTTTAACCAGATGTTCTGGCTGCTTTCAGCATATGTAATCATTAAAATCATTAAAACTCAAAATCCGAAGTTCTGGATTTGGCTCGGGGTAATTGCCGGTATCGGGTTTTTAAATAAATATTCAGTGGTTTTCTTTTTCGCCGGTTTTTTCATCGCCATTTTTTTAACAAGGGAGCGGCAATGGTATAAAACCAAATATCCCTGGATTGCTTTGCTTATAGGGTTTTTGATCGCTCTTCCCAATCTCGTTTGGCAATACAATCACAACTGGCCGGTGGTGCATCACATGCATGAATTGCGCGAAACGCAGTTGGTACATGTTGAGGTTTCAGGATTTATTTTGATGCAGTTGTTCATGAATATTTCTGTGGCGATAGTTTGGATTGCTGGTCTCATCTGGCTGTTTGCGGCAAAAGCAGGGAAAGCCTTCCGTGTGTTGGGCTGGATCTATGTCTTTACCACTCTCATACTTTTATTGGCCAGTGGTAAACCCTATTATACATTGGGATTGTACCCCATGTTGTTTGCAGCCGGTGGAATGGCAATCCAACAAATATCTGAAAGATTTCGCTTTGTACCCTGGGTGTTGGTCCCTTTAATGGCACTGATGCTGATCCCTATCCTCCCTTTCAGTATTCCGGTTTATTCGTTTCCGCATATGGTGAAATACGGTGAACGGGCATCGCAATTTGGCGGAGCTCAGCTCCTTCGTTGGGAAGACGGCAAACATTACGACCTGCCCCAGGATTATGCCGACATGACCGGTTGGGAAGAAGTGGCTAAAAATCTTGGTGAGGTGTACCAAACCATTCCTGTGGAGGAGCGAAAAACCATGATCGTTTATGCTGATAGTTATGGTCTGGCCGGCGCCATTTTATTTTACAAAGATAAATACAACCTCCCTGAAGCAGTGAGTTTTAACGGCAGCTTTATTTTCTGGATGCCGGAACAAACAGAGATCAATAGTGCGATATACCTGAGTGAACTGCCACGGGAGGAATCCACCTTTTTTAACAAGCAGGAACTGAAAATTAAAAATTCGGATCCTTATGCACGAAACGGGGGCTATATTTATTACCTTACCGAGCCGAATGGAGATATTGCAAAGAAGTGGAATGATCTGAAAAAAGCATCAATTGGTGAGTATGGTTGGTAAATTCTTAATCTCTGATGCACCTAATTGAAAGTGCATTATCCCCGCTTATATTATGCTCTTTTATTATCGCTTCTTCATTATCAAAATTTAATGCCAGGCACTTGCTATTATAAACTTTCAGCGTATCCGGGATCCAAAAGTAAGCCTTCTCCTCTCTCAGCGCACAACCTGAATTATAATCATATATCCCGGCCGGCAGAGCTGTAAAACCGCTGCTATTGGTGGCACCCGTATTCGGACTTCGCCAGTGATCGGCCCCCGTTTCTTTAAGCTTGCCTCCGGCTACCGATTCACCCCCGAGGTAATCAATCAATTCCTGAACTTCAGCTTCACTTGGTAAATGCCAGCCCGGAGGAACAGCTTCAAATATCTCGTCATAATCATAAAAGCGGGCATAGGTTTCGGTGCCGCTGCCATTGTCGGAGTTATAATCCAGGTTTTGCGCCATCCAGGTTTGGTTACCGATGGTGACTATCCTGTAGGTCTTTCCATCCCGAGTGTCGGTGAATGTTTCTTTCCCGGTAGCCTCATTGAATAAGATTTCATCTTTTTTACAAGAACCTGTCAGTAGGATGACAAATAATAGGACAAGGTGGATATGGATTTTTCGTTTCATCTTTTCGGGGTTAGAATTTACATCCCAATTGTATAATAGGCCTTGGGAGTGGTGTTACAGAAATGTTATGATCTCCCAGGTAACCGTTTTTATGATCAATTAGGTTGGCAGAAACGCCAAGCCCGGTGTCAAAAAACCATTTTCTTTTTTTGGAAAGAAACACTCGGATACCACCTGCATAGCCCAGTCCGTAAAAGCTATCTCGTTCAAATTTCTCATTAACGTCCCACGATGCTACCGAAAAAATGTAGGTTAAATATAATTCTGTCCAGAATATCGGACCTTTTATTTTAGCTTCGTTGTAGTATTTTCTGTATCCAGATTTAAGACTGTAAAAATTTGTTTGATTACCATTTTCATTTTCAGTAAACCAATAAAAGCCTGACAGTGTTAAATATTTGCCGTTGGGCAACTGTTTTTCAATACCGAGGGAAACTGATATGCTGAAAACCGAAAAAGGTATTTGAGGTATTACATGAGAAAAACCTTTAATAACAAATTGTTTTTTTGACGAAATAGTATCAAGACCCTGGCCGCTGCAATGGCTTTTGAAAAATACGAGTAAAACAAAAATGGCAAGTGAAATATTCAAAATCTTTTTCATTGGCTTTGTCTTGTTTTTTTGAACTTCTACTTTCAGGCAATTAATTGGGTTACAAATATAAAAAAAGCTGCCCGAAAGCAGCTTTTTATTTACCGCGGGTGAAGATATCCGGTGAAGATTAGTCAATGTCAAAGATTGAGTTATAACAGATTTGATAATAATACTTTTATATCCTTTGTATTTATTGATTTGACAAAATGTTTAGTACTAATTTCGTACTTTCGTCATTGTTATAAAATGCAAACCAAACATGCTAAAAGGAATCTCCCCCCTGTTCAGTCCCGAGTTGCTCGCCACCATCTACGAAATGGGCCATGGCGATGAGTTGCTGCTGGCCGATGCGCATTTCCCCGCTGCATCGTTAAATCCGAATGTGATCCGGGCCGACGGATTAAAAATTCCCGACCTGCTGGATGCCATTCTGCCGCTTATTGAACTGGATGCTTACGATGACGACCCAATCATCATGATGTCGGCGGTGCACGGCGATATGCTGGATCCGGAAGTGGAAAAAACCTACCTGGAGGTAATTTCAAGACATGTTGCTGCTGTCCCATCTATTTCGAGGTTGGAACGATTTGAATTTTACAACAGAGCAGAAAAGGCATTCGCCATTGTTGCCACAGGTGAGTTGGCCAAATACGGCAACATCATTCTGAGAAAAGGCGTTACACCGGTTTAAATTTGATCTTTGAAGTTTATGACAAATTCCGGTATTACCAAAAATCCTGTTGTCGCAAAAGCCCTCATTATCCCCTTTATCCTGATCACCACCTGTTTTGCACTTTGGGGATTTGCCAACGACATCACCAATCCCATGGTGAAAGCGTTCAGCCGCATTTTGATGATGTCGAACTTTGAAGGTTCACTGGTGCAGTTTGCCTTTTATGGCGGTTATTTTGTAATGGCCTTCCCTGCGGCTATGTTCATCAAACGGTTTACTTACAAATCGGGGATTTTAATGGGACTCGGACTTTCTGCTACTGGTGCATTATTGTTTTTCCCGGCTAGTTTAATGGCCCAGTATTGGCCATTTTTGATCGCATTATTCATACTTACCTGCGGATTGTCCTTTCTGGAAACCAGCGCCAATCCCTATATCCTCTCCATGGGAAGCAGCGAAACGGCTACCCGCCGGCTCAACCTTGCACAGGCATTTAATCCGCTGGGATCGCTCATGGGGATGTTTACCGCTCAGCAACTCATCCTCGCCAAACTGAACATGGCCACTGCCGCCGACCGGGCTGCCATGAATCCCGCTGATCTGGCTTCGGTTACCACCTCCGACCTCGCCATTATCCGGTTTCCCTACATCGCCATTGCCATAGTGATCCTGATCATGTTTGTGCTGATCGCCGTCACCAAAATACCGAGATTGCAGGAGTCGGATCATCAATTGCATGTAGGTGCCACGCTACGGCGCTTACTGAAAAACAAACGATATTACGAAGGGGTGATCGCACAGTTTTTTTATGTGGGCGCCCAGATCATGGTGTGGACTTTCATCATCCATTATGCCACCACCGAACTGGGCATGGATGAAGCCACCGCACAGGGTTACAACATTGCCGCGATGATCATTTTTGCTTCCAGCCGCTTTATCAGCACTTTTTTATTGAAATATGTGAGTCCGGGCAGGTTGCTGATGATCCTTGCCATAGGTGGTTTACTCCTCACACTTGGAACCATCTTTTTGCAGGGTAAGGCCGGACTGTACAGCCTGGTGGGCATCTCCGCCTGCATGTCTTTGATGTTCCCCACCATTTACGGCATTGCGCTGGAAGGCATTGGTGAAGATGCCAAGATCGGTGCTGCCGGGCTTATCATGGCCATTCTGGGTGGCTCGGTAATGCCGCCCCTGCAAGGCGCCATCATCGATATGGGAACCGTGTTTGATTTTTCAGCCGTACGGGTTTCGTTTGTATTGCCATTGCTGAGTTTTATGGTGATCACCGTTTTTGGATATCGGGCGTTTAAAATTTACAAGAACTAAGTTAATATTTTCTCT
>ERZ795053.810-NODE-810-length-39779-cov-7.290253_pt1 | contig 39779 bp, 38 predicted proteins | sample MGYA00375137_ERZ795053 | MGnify/ENA primary metagenome ERZ795053 (study PRJEB30182, sample SAMN05720284) | activated sludge metagenome | isolation source: Anaerobic digester | place: Hong Kong | collected 2014-12-17 ... | reverse complement strand
AACGATGGATTTTGGAGCAGAAAATATGTTCCGTTTCATCAAATTTGCCGGCATTGTAAATGGATTGATAAAACGGAACATATTTTCTGCTCCAAAATCCATCGTTGCCTTCATAGTTGCTGAGCATTTCCATCATGGCCTGATTTTGCCTTACCAGCGGCAAGTCAATATCATTAGTGATTTTGTATTTTTTATTGAGGGCGGTATAATTTGATATCATCAGGTCTATTTCCCTGAAAGCTTCATCATCGGCCGAAACAGTTATATTCTTCGGTTCTCCCTCGTTTTTTTCAGAAACAATGGCGTTTAAAAGTGTCAACACTGATAGTGAATTTTTATCATTTGGTTGCAGGTATAAATATGAATCAAAACACATCATGGCCTGCGAAATCAATCCTTCGTTATAACATATTTTTCCGAGTTGCAAATGTGGATCAGCTTCAAAGGGGTTGAGGATGATGCAGGTTTTAAAATCTTCTGCTGCTTTTTTATGTTCATCCAAATTTTCATAAACAAGTGCCCGGTTAAAATAACCAAGATTGTTTGCCGGATATTTGGCCAGAAGTGTATCCAAAACATCCTTGCACTCATTGTATTTTTCCAGCCGAAGCAAAGCTACTGAGTGGGTGAGTCGTATGGAAGCATCAAGTTCACCAAAATCATTGGATTGCGTACAAACCGCTATGGCCTTTTCATAATCTTCTTCGTCGATGAAAATGCTGGCTTTTAAATATTGATAGGTGGCGTATACCGAATCTCGTTCATCCACATTCTTGAGTAGTTCAAGTGCCTGCAAATTTTTGCCCTCATTATACAGATCGTAAATGGTGTTTAATTGTTCCGTGGGGTCAACAAAAGTCAAATCTTCCTGAGATTGTCCCCAAAATGGCAAAATCACAATTAATAAAATCCAGAATTTTTTCATGATGATAGGAATTTAATTTTAAAGCCAGGGTGATGAAAAGTGTAATCATAATTTCGAAGGGTAGTAACTTAGCTGTTGAGTTAATAATACAATACATGATCATCAATTAGTTGTTAAGGAAAGTGCTTCAAAAATCATTTTGAACTTTTCACAGATCATTTTATACTGGCTAAAATAGCGATTCTGAAGTTTATTTGTATCAAAAATCCATTATATGCGCTTATTTATATTTGATCGAAATAAGCGTTAACCCTAAATGCATGAAACTAAAGGGGATCAACATCCACCTGAACCCGGATACTTTTGTAGATGGCTTCAGCCCTGAACTGATCTATGGTTTTTTGAATCAATGACTTATTGGAAACCAGATTTTCGTTTCGTTCAAGTTTGATCAGGATGTTTTTTATATAGAGGTTTTTTATTCTTGAAACAAGCGGGTATTCTGGTCCCAGCAATTTTCTGCCAAATATTTCGCGTAATAAAACGGCCAATTCACGGGCGCCATCATTCAGGGTGCGGGCATCTTTATGTTTCAGGCTTAAACTGATCAGGCGGTAAAATGGGGGGTAGTTGAAGTTTCTTCGTTCCAGTATCTGGCTCGAATACATGGATTGGTAATCATTCCGAATTACATCCTGTATCACACTTTGGTAGGGATTCCAGGTTTGGATAATTACTTTGCCCTGTTTGTTTTTGCGGCCTGCACGGCCACTCACCTGGGCCATTTGTTGAAAGCTTCTTTCATATGAACGGAAATCGGGAAAGCTGATCATGTTATCGGCATTCATGATGCCCACCACACTCACATTGTCAAAATCAAGTCCCTTGGTCACCATTTGTGTCCCCACCAGGATATCTATCCGGCGGTTTTCAAAATCATTGATAATGTTTTGATATGCAAATTTTGAACGGGTGGTATCCATATCCATTCGTTTTATCACCGCTTTCGGGAAGAGTATTCCAAGGTCATCCTCAACTTTTTCTGTGCCAAAGCCTTTCATGGTTAAATGGGTGCTGCCGCAACTGTCGCATCTTTCGGGTACCCGCCTTGAATAGCCACAATAATGGCATTTTAGCTGATTGTTGTGTTTGTGATAGATCAGTGTTACATCGCAATTTTTACATTCGGGCATCCAGTTGCAGGTATCACAAATAAGCCGTAACGAAAAGCCCCGCCGGTTCTGGAAAAGAATTACCTGCTCTTTTTTGTCGAGCGCTTCCTCCATGTGCTCCATCAGCAAGTTGCTGAAATGTGCTTTCATTGTTTTATAGCGGGTTTCTTTTTTAATGTCGGCCGTGTAAATCTCAGGCATCTGTATATCACCATATCTTTTGTGGAGCTCAACCAGCTTATATTTCCCGGTTTTGGCATTAAAATAACTTTCAATGGATGGGGTTGCGGTTCCTAAAAGGATTTTGGCCTTATGCAATGATCCCAGGTAAATAGCTGCATCACGTGCGTGATAACGCGGAGATGGATCAAATTGTTTGTAGGAGTGGTCATGTTCCTCGTCCACAATGATAAGGCCCAGGTTTGAAAAGGGAAGAAATACAGCAGACCTGGGTCCCAGAATTATTTTGAACTTTTTGCCAAGCTCACCATTTTCCGGGTCCATCACATTGTTCCATATCTCCACACGCTCCTGCTCGTTGTACTTTGAATGATAAACACCTACCTGGTTTCCAAAAAATTTCCTAAGCCTGCTGATGATTTGCGTGGTAAGTGCAATTTCAGGAAGCAAATAAAGAACCTGCTTTCCTTGCTGGATCGCTTCCTGTATGAGTTTGATGTAAATTTCGGTTTTACCACTCGATGTAACCCCATGAAATAATACCACTGAAGCGTCATCAAAACCCTCTCTGATTTTTTGAAGTGCAAATTCCTGGTGCTGTGTAAATTCAATTTTATTTACTTCATCAGAGGCAAGGTGTGAATCGAGCCGGCTTACAATTTGATCTTCCGATTGGAAAATGCCTTTTTTAATCATGGCCGACAGTGCCGATGTTCCGTTTTCAACTTTGGCCAGTAATTTTGCCCTGCTCACTTGCCTGTTCGTTGATGTTCCAAAACCTGATAAGCTGATCCAGGCCATTAAAATCTCCAGTTGTTTAAAGGCCCTTTTCTCAAGTTGTGAAAATAGCTCCTGCATGGCAGCCTCGTTGCTGTAGTCCGCAACAAGTGAAATGAATGATTCCAGTTTTGGTTTATACCGGTGTTGTAATTCTTCCTCCAAAAGAACAACTCCTTTTTCGATCAACCCTTTAATGATCGGGATCACCTTTTTTTGCTCCACAATATTTTCAACTTCCGTAAGGGTGAGCTTTTTGTGAATGTCAAGAGCTTCGGTGATGAGGTATTCCTTATCATTAAAACCTTCCACGCTGCGATCGAAATCGGGGTTCAGTATGATGCGGGTTTCACTTGCTAACTTCAAGGCTGAAGGGATGGCCACATTCATCACTTCACCGGGCTCACACATGTAATACGTGGCGATCCATTTCCAGAATTCATATTGGATTTGGTTCATCACTGGTTTTTGATCAATGATCGAAAGGATATATTTCACCATATATCCTTTAGGAGGAATTTCGTGAATGTTAACAACAATGGCGGTATAAATTTTCTTTTTGCCAAACTGAACCACCACCCGATGCCATTTTTGAATTTCGTCATTCATGTCAAAAGGCACCCGATAAGTGAAAGTTCCCTGCACAGGCAAAGGAAGAATTACATCGGCAAAAAGCGTTTTCCGCTCCATGAAAATCAATAGTTTGACAGGATTCGCGCCATTTTCAGCAGGTCGGTCCTGATGTTTTTATGATGTTTGATGGCTTTTTCGAGTGGCGTGTAATTCAGGTTATTATTTTTTACGCCCACCATTTCTCCTTTTCTCCCTTCAAGCAGCGCATTTACAGCGCCATATCCCAGCGATCCGCCAAGGATACGGTCGTACGAACTGGGAGTTCCACCTCGTTGTATATGACCCAACACGGTGACGCGGGTGTCAATATGATTATATTTTTCTTTAACCTTGTTGGCTACATCAAAGGCTCCACCGGCATCATCGCCCTCAGCAACGATCACTATTCCCGATTTTCTGTTTTTCAAAAATCCCTTCTCCAGAATTTCCACTAATTCATCGATATAGGTAACGGTTTCTGGAACTAATATATCAGTAGCGCCTGCAGCAATACCACTTCTCAAGGCAATAAAACCCGCATCGCGTCCCATCACTTCAATAAAAAAGATGCGGTTGTGCGAATCCGCAGTATCCCTGATTTTATCAACGGCTTCTACCACGGTATTTACGGCAGTATCAAATCCAATGGTCATGTCGGTTCCGAAAAGGTCATTGTCAATGGTGCCCGGAACGCCGATCACCGGGAGATCAAATTCGCGGAGCATTGCGCTGGCACCGGTAAAGGTTCCGTTACCACCAATTACGATTAATCCATCAATTCCTTGCTCACGAAGGTTTTGATAGGCTTTTTCCCGCCCTTCAGGAGTTATGAATTCCTTGCTACGGGCTGTTTTTAAAATGGTGCCTCCCAGCTGAACGATATTGTGAACATCTGTGCTTTCAAGTTTTACAAAATCATTTTGGATCAATCCGTTGTATCCTGATTTGATCCCATAAACTTCAAGATTGTGATATAATGCGGTTCGCACCACACCCCTGATGCAGGCATTCATGCCCGGCGCATCACCTCCTGAAGTTAGAAGACCAATCTTTTTTATTTCCGACATGCGTTATGTTTTTCTGTTTCGTGACTTTCCGGAATCGTCCCTTTGCTTTCTGCCTGGCTTATCTCCGCGCTTTTGAAAACCTTTATTGCCGTCTTTCTTTTTGTCAAAGGAGCCGGATTTGAAATCTTTCCTTTTTTCTTTTTTATCAAAATCGTTGCGTTTGGTTCGGTGATCAAATGACTCTGATTTTTCTTCCCTTTTAAAACTTCTGCGTTTTTCAGTTTGTTTAAAATCATCTTTCCTCTTTTCTTCCCGGTCAAAAGGTTTTCGTTTATCACTTCTGTTAAATGATTCTGAACCCTCTTCTCTTTTAAAACCCCTTCGTTTGTCGGTTTGTTTAAAATCACCTGTCCTTTTCTCTTCTCTGCCAAAAGGTTTTCGTTTGTCACTTCTGTTAAATGTTTCTGAGCCCTCTTCTCTTTTAAACCCCCTGCGTTTTTCAGTTTGTTTAAAATCACCTGTCCTCCTTTCTTCCCGGTCAAAAGGTTTTCGTTTATCACTTCTGTTAAACGCTTCCGATCTTTTATCATCCCTGTCAAAACTGCGTTTATCCCTTTGTTTAACCCCGTTTGATCCCCGCGCTTCTTTATCAAAACGTTTTGGTTTATCTCCACGTTTATATGTTCCCGGTGTATTGTCTTTTCTGAACTCCCGTTTTTGAGGTTGGTACTCACGATCGTATATTTTCTGAAATTTCTCCTTTTTCGATCCTTCGTACATTTCATAATTGGAAAGCCGGCATTCAAGCGGGCCGTTAAAAACGGTTAAATTTTGCGAAGCCCTGAGCCCCACGTGTTTCATTGCTTCCTGGTGCGAACTAATGATCCAGGCCGAATAACCACTGAAGTTTTTCTTCAAAGCATCACCGATTTCAGCATAAAGGCTTTCGATGTCGCTGGCTTTGATCCTTTCACCATAAGGTGGATTGGTAATCATTACACCATCACCCTCAGGTGGCTTAACTTCATTCATAAAGTCGACCCCGAGGTTAACTACCTGTTCCACCCCCGCTGACTTAATATTTTCTTTGGCAGTTTGCAAAACCCTGCCTGATCTGTCGGTTCCGGTAACCGATCCCTGAATGTTCATGTTGATTTGGCCATCAGCTTCCGATTTTACTTCCTGCCAAAGAGCTTCATCAAAATTATTCCAGTGTTTAAAGCTGTATTCTTCTCTGAATGAGCCCGGCGGAATTTTACAGGCGATCAGGGCAGCTTCGATGGGAATGGTTCCCGAGCCGCACATGGGATCAATAAACGGGGTGCTTCCGTCCCAGCCACTCAAAAGTACCATTCCGGCGGCAAGCACTTCACTGATTGGAGCCGGTCCGGTGGCCACCCGGTAACCACGTTTGTGTAAGGAGTCGCCACTACTGTCGATGGAAACCGTACATTCATCCCTGAAAATCCTCACATTAATGGCCAGGTCGGGATTGTCAAGTTTTACATTAGGGCGCTTGCCAAACTTTTCACGAAACTGATCGGCAATGGCATCTTTTGTTTTTAAGGCCAGGTATTTTGAGTGAGTGATATTTGAATATGAAGTGACCCCCGCAACTGAAAAAGTTCCGTTAACTTCCAAAAACTCCGACCAGTCTATTTTATAAATTTCATCATAAAGTTCCTGCTCATTACTGGCATTAAAAACCGCAATTGGCATTAAAATCCGGAGTGTGCTCCTGCAACAGTAATTGGCCTGGTAAAGCAACTTCTTATCTCCGTAAAAAGAAACTCCCCGGTTTACTATTTTGATATTTTGAGCGCCAAGGCTCTCCAGTTCTGCGGCCAGCACATCCTCCAGCCCTGAAATGGTTTTACCGATCATCCGGAATGAACCGCTGTTATTTTCCATACTTCAATTTGAAATGCAAAGGTATGAATTCTGTTGCAGCAAATTTTGCATATTTGTATACTCAATTTTATTTAAACATGACTATAAAAGAAGCACAAGAAGCTGTTGATCAGTGGATCACCACAACCGGGGTACGGTATTTCAGTGAACTTACCAATATGGCAATCTTAACGGAAGAAGTTGGGGAAGTAGCCCGTATTATGGCCCGAAAATATGGGGATCAATCATTTAAGGAATCTGATAAAGATGTTGACCTTGCCGATGAGTTTGCAGATGTACTGTGGGTTTTGATTTGCCTTGCTAATCAAACGGGTGTGGACTTAACATCAGCTTTCACAAAAAACATGGAGAAAAAATCAACCCGCGATGCCACACGGCATCATAATAATGAAAAGCTAAGGAAATAAAAAATCCCGGCTGATCCTTGTTTTTGTGAGCTGTCAACAAAAATGATCCTGGCCGGGATTGTTTTGCCTGCTTTCAAACAGGCTTAGTGAATATTAATTTATGAAAGATAAGCCTTCAACATCCACATCCTTTTTTCAGTTTCTGATATCATACCACTGATCAAGTCCACAGTCCCTTCATCCTCTGCCTTTTCGGCTGCTTTTATAACCTGGTAATAATGGTTGAGCAAGATGTTATTGTTGTTTAAAACAACTTCAATCCCTTGCGACCCTGAGGTAATATTTTTTACCGGTTTAATATCTGATTCTGCAAGATAATCCTCAAATGTATGCGATGGTTTACCACCAATGGTTAAAATCCTTTCGGCCACATCATCTATATTAGTGGCAGCCTGTGTATACCATTCTTCGTATTTTTCATGCAAAACAAAAAATTGATCGCCTTCAATCATCCAGTGCAAACCACGCAGGTTCTGATAGTAGACCTGGTTATTACTGAGCAACGAATTCAGTGCGTTGACCACTTCAGTTTTTTCCTGATTAGTCTGGGTTTTTGCTTTTAAATTTTCTTTTATCATCGGTTCCATATCATTATTTTTTTACTGTTTTAAATTTTACAACAAATGTAGCATAAGAGATATAAAAGAAAATTATATCTTTATAAGATTAATTTATAGAACATGAATTTTAATCAATTACAATACTTTACCGAGCTGGTTTTGCAAGGGAGCTTTACCAAAGCTGCCAATCGGTTGGGAATTAGTCAGCCGGCGCTAAGCCAGCAAATAAACAAGCTTGAACAAGAGTTGAATTATAAGCTGATAGATCGGTTAAAAAAACCCCTGGTGTTAACTCCCGAGGGAGAGGTGTTGCTGGAGCGGATTGAAGAAGTTACCAAACTGATGGATTCTTTGAAAGATATCGCTATTGAACTTGAAGAAACCATCAAAGGGGAATTGAAAGTGGGGATAATCCCAACGCTGGCACCTTATTTTGTTCCTATGTTTATCAATGATATTAACCAGCGCTACCCTGGCTTGAAACTCATCGTGGAGGAGGTAGTGACAGAGGATATTCTGAGTAATTTAAAATTGGGCGAATTGGATGCAGGTATCATATCTACGCCTGTCAAGGTAAGCGGAATTCAGTTTACTCCCCTCTTTTACGAACGGTTTTTCCTTTATATTTCTGATCGTCACCCTTTATTCAGCCACGAAGAAATCAATCTTAACGAGTTTGATTTGCATGATCTGTGGTATCTCAAAGAAGGCAACTGTTTCCAGAACCAGGTGAATGAGTTGTGCAGTCTTGCAAAAACACCTGTTGAAGGGCAAAACCTGATATATTACAGCAATTCAATCGAATCATTGCGAAGGATTGTTGAAATCCGGAAAGGGATGACTTTTATCCCCGAACTTGCAACCGCCGGAGTGGCGCCGGAATATGAAGATATGGTTAAACCTATCGCAGGTAATCAGCCGCTAAGGGAAATCAGCCTTGCCGTTTCGAGGGTTCACTCAAAGAAGAAGTTACTGGATAGATTTGTGGAGGTTGTGCTTGATAATTTACCCGAGCGAATGAAAACCAAGCCTGAATCAGGGATTGTTAGCACCAATTTGTCGTTTTAAAATATGTTCGCAAAAGGACACCTAACGTTCGGTTTTTTTACAATTCATAAGGATTGGCCGGGCCTTGAAAATAGTAATCGACTGGTTTTTACAGTTTTGTTTTATTTTGCATGGTTGTTGAACATTCAACCGTTTTTCCAAACTTTCAACTATGATTTATAAATGGTTTTTATTGCACCAATGGCGCGAGATGAAACGCTCATCCATCTGGCAGCGAAATATTGCTTTGAATATTGTGCTTGGTCTCCTGATCGGGATCATGCTTTTGTATTTGCTTGTGCTAGGGCTTTTTATCGATAAAATCCTTGCTGAACTCTATCCCGATGGAGATCCTGTAAAAATTTTTAACGGTATCTTGTTTTATTATTTCGGGTTTGAGTTTTTCCTGCGGTTTTTTATGCAATCATTGCCCACGCTCAATATCGAATCATACCTTCACCTGCCCATTAAAAAGTCGAGCATCGTTCATTATGTGGCAGCCAAATCGGTTTTTATGATTGGAAATTATTTGTCGTGGCTGGTAATGGTGCCTTTTGCTTTTAAGGTGATAGCCCCTGCATATTCCACGAACACAGCAGTGGTGTGGTTGGCATCATTTGTTTTACTGGTTTTTACAATTAACTTTTTCACCACTTATGTTAAACGTCAGTTGGTTAACAAACCTTCGATTGTAGGTATTTTTGGACTGGTTTTAATTGCACTGGTATTACTTGATTATTTTGGGGTGCTTTCACTTTCGGCGGCATCCACTTTTGCATTTGGACAAATTTTACTGCACCACGAATTGATAGTTTTACCAATTGTTCTGGTTATTTTATCCTACCTGCTGAACTATTGGTTTTTAAAATCGAGGTTGTATCCTGATGAGGTAACTGTTAAGAAAAAGCAAAAACAGGATTCGCTGGCGGACATCAAATACCTGAAAACACTTGGTTTGACCGGTCAGCTTATTTCACTTGACCTGCGCCTGATCTGGCGGCATAAACGTACACGCTCCATTGTATTCATGGCACCTCTTTTTCTGCTATATGGATTATTCTTTTATCCCAATCCTGCCTATCAGAAAATGTATCCCATGTTTATCTTCGTAGGCATTTTTATGACCGGTGGAATGATGCTCAATTATATCAATTATTGTTTCAGTTACGAAAGCAATTATTTTGATAATATCCTCGTGAATTATAAAGACCTGGAGCGATACATCCGCACGAAGTACATACTTGGAATCTCCATCGCGACTGCATGTTACATCCTTACCATCCCTTATATATTTTTTGGAACAGACATCTTTTTGATCAACACCATGACTTACCTCTACAATATCGGGTTTCTGAGTTTTGTATTGTTTTATGTTGCCACCTTCAGTAAAAAGCGCATGGATTTGAGCAAAGGCGCTACCTTCAATTACCAGGGCATGGGTGCATCGCACTGGTTATCTATGCTTCCGGCATTTTTACTGCCTGTGCTTATCTTTTTGCCTTTCAATTTTATGGGGTATAAAACTGGAGGGATGCTGTTTATCGGTGCGCTTGGAGTAGCCGGCCTGCTTTTTTCAAGGTTGATGATCGCCTTTGTTTACAAGCAATTTATGAAACGACGCTACGAAATGGCCGAAGGTTTCAGGGAGTAATCCGGTGGAAGAATTAATTAAAGTATACTTATTAAAAACATTATTTCAAACTATGATACAGGTAAATAATTTAACCAAACAATATGCAGGCGTTAAAGTGCTTGATATCGAAAATTTTACAATAAATAAAGGCGAGAGTTTCGGACTGGTAGGAAATAACGGTGCCGGAAAAACTACATTCTTCAGACTGATACTTGATTTGATAAGGGCAAGCAGCGGCACAGTTTTAATCAACTATGAGGCTGTAAACAAGTCAATAAGCTGGAAAATGATCACCGGTTCTTATCTTGATCAGCGATTTTTAATTGATTATCTTACCCCGGAAGAGTACTTTGAATTTTTGAGCAATGTGCATGGGCTTTCGAAGGGTGACCTGGAAAAGTTCTACAGCGAATTTGATACCTTTTTCAATGGTGAGATCCTTGGAAAGAAAAAATATATCCGGGATCTTTCAAAAGGGAACCAACAGAAAGTGGGTATCGCCGCGGCACTGATGACCAAACCTGAATTGCTGATTTTGGATGAACCTTTCAATGGTTTGGATCCCAGCACGCAAATCAGGCTGAAAAATATTCTGAATGAGAAAAAAAATGACCCTAACGTTACTGTATTGGTTTCGAGTCATGACCTGAAACATGTAACTGATGTGTGTGGTCGAATAGCCGTGCTGGATAAAGGAAGGATCATTCATGATATTACTACCAGCAAGGATACGCTTGTAGAACTGGAAAACTACTTTGCAGTCTGAATATCGGCCAGCAATTCGGGGTAAAATTCATTTAATATAACCTGCCGCATTTCCTTGCGCTCAGCTTTGATAGCGTTTCTCAATTTTTTATACTTTTCAATTTTACCTGTATTTTTTGTTTGCAGAAACGCATTCATGTAAACCGGAGAATTCACTAAATCGTGCCAGGTGCCCAAAAATTGCTCCATATCCCTGATCCTGATCACATCTGTTTTTAATATTTCCGGCATGTTCGAAAGCACCGATAAAATTCCAAAGAGATAATATATCTGCTTCAAATATGTTCGGTTTTCGTGGATTCGGTGATTGCTTGGGGCAGCATTTATGTGGTCTCTGATGGCAAAAACTTTTGAAAGTAAAAAATCAGCTGTTCCTTTTTGCAGATCCTTGTTTGTTAGCTGGTCAATGGTAGCAATAATTTTATCATCTTTCAAAATCCGATCACGTTCCCTGATGGGAGGAATACTTTTCAGGAAGGCGGCAATCTCTTTATATTCGCGTCGTTTAAGGTATTCGAGGTACTCGGGGAATGTGAGGTTGAGTTTTAATTCATATGCTTTTATCAGCAAAGCTTCTATCTGTATTTCCCGGATCTTGCCGGCATGTTTAAAAACCTGCCGAAGTTTACGAAGTTGCCTTTTTGCCTTGAAATGGTTCTCCGTTAAAAACTCGATGAGCAGAAATAAAGCCCTCAGCCTTTTGGTGCTGGTTCGCATTTTATGAATGGCTTCCACATCAAAATTATCAAGTACAATTTTGAAATTTTCTTCAAAAATGATTTTATGTTCCAGGTAATATGCTTTAATGATCTCTGCCATGCTGCTGCAAAATTAAAGATTATTGTTACAAAACAAAGGCTGATCCGTCACAGTTACAGAAGACGAATTTTAATACTTTTGTTTGATTAACCAATCGATATGAAATTTACCATATTATCAGCATTATTGTGGCTTTTTTTTATGAATGTCTTCGGGCAAACCTATTCGGTAAAAGGGCGGGTTATCGATTCGGAGAGCCGGAAAGCGCTTCCTTTCGTAAATATTGTGATCAATAACTCCAACCGGGGCGGAACCACAGATATTGATGGAAAATTTTTACTCCGCTCAAATGACAATATTCAATTTCTGAGATTGAGTTATGTGGGATATAAAAGCCAGGTGTTCCCCGTTCAGGATGCCGGTGAGGAACAGCTCATCCTTCTTGAAAAGATAGAATATGAACTACCCGAATATGTGGTTTATCCAACCGAAAATCCGGCTCATCGGATCATTCGGAATACCATTAATAACCGTGATTTGAATGATCCTGAAAAACTTGATGCTTTTACATATACGGCTTACGATAAGATGATATTTACCCTTGAGCTCGACTCGATTCCCATGCTCGATACCCTGGAGGTTGATACTACCGAGGACTTTCGTAGTTTCCTTGAAAACCATCACCTCTTTATGATGGAATCGGTTTCAGAACGAAAGTTTAAGGCTCCCGATAAAAATGTGGAAGAGGTGATCGCCACCAAGGTATCCGGCTTTAAAGATCCCATTTTTGTTTTCCTGATCTCCCAGTGGCAAAGCACCGATTTTTATGGCGATCAAATTGAAATTGCTGGTGACAAATATGTGAATCCCATCAGCCGTGGATCTGTCGGAAAATATTTCTTCCTTTTGCAGGATACCCTGTTTTACGGTGAATCGGATACCGTTTTTATACTTTCATACCGGCCACGTTTAAAAACAAATTTTAAGGGATTAACCGGCACCATTTCGATTAACACGAAAAAGTGGGCGGTACAAAATGTCATTGCTGAACCATTCAATTCAAAAGCTACCCTGACATTCAGGATAGAACAATTATACGAAGTGATCGATGGCGAGCACTGGTTTCCGGTGCAGGTAAATAATCAGGCGATCATTCAGGGGGCCATGGTAACTGATTCGTCTGTTTCGGTAGGAATTGGGAGTGGAGGAGCTTCGGGTGCCAATCCTGATTCTATTCCTGATTCACTCAAAGCATTTGTACCCATGCGCATTCCATTTGGCATTGGCAAACGGTACATCAGAAATATCAACCTGAATCCTGAACTCAGGGGCCGTGAATTCGGCAATGCCGAGGTGGAGGTGGATCCCAACGCCACCTTCCGCGAAGAAGATTTCTGGAATACATACCGAACCGATTCTCTTACCCAAAAAGAGCTCAACACGTATCGATATATTGACAGTGTTGGACAGGCTGAAAATTTCGACCGGGCGGCCAAAACCTTTGAAAGCCTGATGACCGGTAAAATTCCATGGGGCTATTTTGATCTGGATATTTCACGTTTTCTGCTTTATAACTCATATGAGGGACTTGCTCCCGGATTAGGTTTGCATACCAACGACCGACTTTCGCAATTGTTTTCGATTGGAGGATTTGCCAGGTATGGATTTAAAGACCAGGAATTTAAATATGGCGGCGATCTTAAACTCAAACTCTGGAATTATGCCGATATGGATCTGGAGCTGGCCTATTTGAAAGATGTTATGGAAACTTCGGGGGTCAGATTTTGGGATGAGACCATGCACCTGATGAACCTTGATAACTTCAGGGATCTTTTGATCCAAAGGATGGATAAAGTGGAACAGTATTCGGGTGGGTTAAACTTCAGAACACTCACCTATTTGAATGTGCATGTTAGCCTTACCAAAACCACTAAAGAAGTGACCAATGATTATCAGTTCAGCATTCCGGGTGAGTCATTGAATGTTTATATTGATCGTTTTAATTTTACCGAGTTTAACCTCGGTTTGCGTTATGCTTACAAAGAGAAGTTCATCAAAAATATGCGCAAGAAAATTTCGCTGGGAACTAACTGGCCCATTTTCTGGCTACAGTATTCCCGCGGAATTGAGGGCTTCCTGGATGGTGAGTATGCCTACAATCGTTACGATTTTAAAGTAGAAAAATCGTTTTACACCAATTATGTGGGCAAAACCACTTTCAGGATCAATGCCGGTTACATTGATACCGATATACCCTACACAAACCTGTATAATGGCAACGGCTCTTACCGGTCATTTACGCTTTATGCGCCCAATTCATTTGCCACCATGCATATGAATGAGTTTTTATCGAACAAATATGTGTCACTTTATTTCACCCATGATTTTGAAAAACTTTTAGGTAAAATCTGGATTTTTAAACCTGATATTTCGGTGGCTACCAATGTAGGTTTTGGCTGGCTTGATTTTACCGAAACCCACCACAATGTTTCTTATAAAACCATGGAAAAGGGATACTATGAATCGGGATTGTTGATTGATAAATTATTGAATATTCAATTGTTTTCGCTGGGAGTGGGTGGTTTTTACCGATATGGGCCATATACATTCAAGAACGGCTGGGACAACACTGCTTTTAAACTATCCTTGAAATTCAATGTGGGCTTCTGATTTATTGGCAATTGAACAAAGGCTTTATTCCCTATCTTTGTTAAAAATAATTCAAACGAAACGAAGCGATTGCAGATGTTAGTAAATTGTGAGATTGCCATGTACTTAATGAATTGCAAAACTTTAACAGATGAAAATTAATTACCGGCTTATTGGCGGGATTGCAGCGTCACTGCTCGGTTTATACCTGGCCTGGTATTTTGCTGATATCCTGGTGTATGTTTTACTGGCTGGTGTATTGTCATTTATCGGTCATCCCCTGGTGAGGCTATTTGATAAAATCCAGTTCGAGCGATTCAAAATGCCACACACACTAAGCACCATTCTTACCTTATTAATAATGGTAATCATCCTGGTATCCTTATTTATGGCATTTGTGCCCATTATCAACAGGCAGGCACAGGTGATCACCAGCATTGATTTTCAATATCTGGGTGAGCAACTTGAAAAGCCCCTTTATGAACTGGAACACAAGCTGGTTGAATGGAATGTGCTGGAAGATCATCAAACACTGGAAAGTATGATCGCTGTGGAATTGGAATCGCTGGTGGATATGACTTCGATTAAGAGGGTGCTGGGCAATGTTGTAGGACTTGCAGGATCGCTGTTCATTGGCATTTTTTCGGTGATCTTCATGGCGTTTTTCTTTCTCCGGGATGACAGGCTGTTTTATAGTGGGATCATGTTGTTTGTGCCCCGTAAATTTGAAGATAAGGGAGCCGTCATTCTCAGTGATACCCGGCGTTTGCTCTCAAGATATTTTGTTGGTTTGAGCATCGAATTACTAACTATGATGACCCTGATAACAGTCGGACTCACCATGTTTGATGTTGAAAGCGCATTGCTCATTGGCTTTATTGGCGGACTTATGAATGTGATCCCATATCTTGGCCCGATTATCGGAGCCTCATTAGGAGTATTGATCGGGGCTACCAGTAACCTGAGTTCCGAATCGTATGCTGATATTTTACCTATTTCACTGGTGATACTAGGTACTTTCGCCGTGGCCAACCTCATCGATAACATGATCCTTCAACCGCTCATTTACTCCACCAGCGTAAAAGCGCATCCTATCGAAATTTTCCTGATCATTTTAATGGCCGGTTCGCTTGCTGGTATTCCGGGTATGATCCTCGCCATACCGAGTTATACAGTACTCAGGATCGTTGCAAAACAGTTTTTCAACCAATCAAAGCTTGTTCAGAAAATCACGGAGAATATTTAATTTTGAAACTACCGCAGTTGTTTGTTGTTTAAAATAAATGGACGTTTGATCTGCGAAGATTATGGCAAATTTCAGGGATTCACTCAATATCGTTTCAAAACTCACTCCAATCCGACTGTGGAACCTCCTGCTTGTGCAGTTAAGTTATCATTTAACCAACCTGCTCAAAAAACCGGTTTTGTGGGGTAAACCATTCAGTGTGTCTATTGAGCCAACAACTTCCTGTAATTTGCGTTGCCCGGAGTGTCCTTCGGGTCTGCGCCAGTTTTCGCGGAATACGGGTATGCTCACCATCGACTTGTATAAAAAGATCGTAAACGAGATCGGCAAAAGATTGATGTACATGATCCTTTATTTTCAGGGTGAACCTTACCTGAATCCCTCTTTTTTTGATATTGTAAAAGATGCCAAAAAGCGTCGCATTTACACAGCCACTTCCACCAATGCTCATTTCCTGAATGATGAAAATGCCCGTAAAACTGTTGAATCTGGCCTCGACAGGATCATCGTTTCTTTGGATGGTATCGGGCAGGAAACCTATGCATCATACAGGGTGGGGGGCAGGTATCAGCGAGTTTTGGATGGTATCGAAAACCTGGTGAAATGGAAAAAGGAGTTGAACTCAAAAACACCCCATATTATTCTTCAGTTCATTGTATTCAGAACCAATGAGCATCAGATTGATGAAGTAAAAGCTTTGAGTAAAAAGCTTGGAGTGGATGAATTACAGCTTAAAACAGCACAAGTTTACGAATACAAAAATGGTAACCCGTTAATTCCAACCATTGATAAATATAGCCGTTATCGACAGAAAACTGATGGCACCTGGGAAATCAAAAATGACTTTAAAAATAAATGTTACCGCATGTCGGTTTCATGCGTTATTACCTGGGACGGATTGGTAGTTCCCTGCTGTTTCGATAAGGATGCTTTTTATCAAATGGGAGACCTTAAAAACAATTCGTTTGAGGAGGTATGGAAAAGTGAACCTTATAAGGCGTTCCGCACCAAAGTGATCACCAACCGAAAATCAATTGATATCTGCACCAATTGTACTGAAGGAATGGAACTTTAAATGGTGATAAATTCCCGCAAATCATCTTTGAGGATCCAGTCCAGTTCAGCCGCATTTTTTTCCAGTGTTTCGGCAAAAATAAATCCGAACATCAGATAATCCCGGTAATTCGCCTGGCGCAATTCCAAAACTTTTCGGAAACGGGATTTTAATTTGCTATAATCAAACGATTTGATATTATGCACATCATAACCCGAAGCATTGGTCAAAACAATGTTACTGTAAATCAAGCCATCTTTATCTCTCAGGATTTTTTCCCAATCGGGTTTTAGCTGGTTATGAAAAGCAAGGTAAGGATTTGATCCAAAGGCCATACTGGTCATATCGGCAGTGGTGCACCAGCCCCCAAATCGCATGGGGTTAACCTCAATGGGTTTGATCATACCCATATCATCCACACGAACTTCAACATGCAATGGAAAGTTTTTCAGGCCTGCCAGGTCGCCGATTTTCTGAAGATATTCTTCAAAACTTTGCTGGTTATTTTCAAATATCTTTTTGGATGAAATATAAACCCGGTCGCTCACATCGCCGTCGTGGGCATATAGGTGTTTCAGTAACGACAGGATCACAGCTTCACCTTTATCATTGAAATAGGCATCAAAGGCATACTCGTCACCTTCGATGTTTTGTTCAATAATAAACATGGAAGTATCCAGCACTTTGGTGGGGTAAACCCGTTTTATTTTTTGAACCTCAAGCTGTATTTGCTTTTTGATATTTTCCCACTCCGAATCATGAAAAACCTTATAAACGCCCAGACTGAAAAACCCCACGGCCGGTTTGATGATAAATGGTTTTTGAATGCTAGGCGTATCAATCGTATCCAATTCATCAAAAGGAATACCTTTAAAATAAAAATTGGGATGCAATGCTTCAAGCAATTCCCTGAACCGGATTTTATCCTTGAAGAGATTCAGTTGATCATTCAATTTTGTATCAGGAAGGCGCCTTGAAATCCATTCAATGGCATTTTCCGAGTTTGAATAAACCGCTGGATTTTCCTTTTCGGAAAGTGATTGTATGGCCTCTTCCTCTGTAATAAATTTGACCGAATTATTAAGCCCAAGTGATTGGGTGTATGGGGTCTTTAGTACCGGGATATCATTTTTGGCAACTGTTTCTTTCAAATACTCCGAAACAAAGGGTGGGGCAAGTATGAACATGTTTCAACCTCCGGAACGTTTTACTTTATAACCAGCATTTTGAAGAATTTCCTGCACCTTATCCCTGAAATCACCCTGAATGAGTATTTCGCCATCTTTGATGCTGCCACCTACGCCACATTTTGTCTTGAGCATTTTGCCCAGGTCTTTTAAATTCTCATCAGAACCAACAAACCCGGTAATGAGCGTAACAGCTTTTCCTTTACGATTGCGTTTGTCAAGACTCACATAAAGCTTCTGTTGTTGTGGTGGCAAGGTCTCCTGCTCCTCTTCCTGATCGTGGTCATATTGAAAATCAGGATTTGTTGAGTAAACCACACCGAGCCGGTCTTTCCAGTCTTTTGCCATTTCATTTCGATTTGAGGCAAAGGTAAGTGATTACCGTGGAATCAATACTCCACCAGGAAATCATATTTTTTGTTTTTGTATTGATCAAGAGCTATCCTTTCCCGCAGGTTCTTAAAATCTTTAATCGGCGAGTCAACCACAAACATATTAGCAATCCAGTCGGGGATGGAGCCTCCGGGCTCGCCGTGCATTTCGAGCGTTACCCTCACTTTATTTATATCCATTGGTTCAAGGGTCCATGTGCCTTCGGCTTTTCTAATTCGCACAATTCCATCATTTTCGGGCATACGATCAGGGTCCGCTACCACCTTTATGGTTACGATCTTATTTTGATAATTCTGTTTAAAATGAAAACAATAAATGCCATCGCGGTCTTTCAATGGCCATGGAACTGCAGTTACTGAATAATACCATTGAATGGTGTCATTTTGTTCGAGAATGGTGGCCAGTTTGTTACTGTCAAATAACTCAGGGAAGTTTTCTACATCTTTAAAAACACTTACAAATTCGGATAATTTTCCTTCCATTATGGCAACCGCTTTAAAAGCACGGATTTCCGATCCTTCAATGTATCGTGTATATATTTTAATACCCTCATCTTCCTTGGTGAGGTTCCATTCAGGTTCCGATTCCCCATTAAAAAATACAGAAAATATCACGGAGAATATCCATGGAGAAAAATAGAGCGAAGCAAAATTCATACAAAAACCTTTGTTTTAACTATCTACTGTGTCCGGCAAAGATAATCGAAAATAAATGCAGAAAAAGTTTGTGTAAAATGGTTAGGCATAAAATCCGTAGATGAATCCCTTTTCGGTGAGCTTTTGCAGGAAGGCGATGCTGCTTTTTTCCATTTCGGGTCTTGAAATATCAGGTAATTGATTGTGGACGGCATCAAGAATGTCCAGTAAATTATTTCCGGCTAATAAATTTTCAATGATCAAAACATAGATGGCAGAAATATCCATAAATTGAATGCGGCCACTTTCCCGTTCCCTGAACATTAAAATATAAAATTGACCCTTGTCAGTTTCCTCTATTGTCTTCGCCTTTTTCAAGTGTACAGGCCATGAAACTGGCAAAATTGCATGTTCAGGATTGATCACCAACCTTGACTGAAGCCAGCTTCCTTCAGCAATATAATCTTCATAAGGTATATCATCCATCATGTATAATTCCACTTCCTTCCATTCAAACAGGAGCAGATCATTTATAAAGGGAATTTTATTGCGAAGAGGTTGTTGTGTTTCAAAAAACCAGTTACAAAATTCACCGGGCATTTTCCAAACTTGCGGCGATTGGGGTTTATAGTCAGAAAAAAAATGGTGGGCCAGTTGTGTCCATTCATTTTCTCCAATTAAATTCAATGCCAGTGGAAAAGCAGATTGCAAACTGTCGTTTATAACATTAAACACCAGCCTGCGATAATGATGAACACGCTCTTTGCGAACCTGCAGATCATCGGCCAGTTCGTTGGTGCGGCAATAGCTTGCCAGCTCAGACTGTTGCTTTTGTGTGAATTCCTTCAGCAGCATAATGCTTACTCCAGTTTTTGTGGGTGATGTGTTCCAGGTTTTCAATTTCCGATTGCAACTGACCCAGTTCCGGGATATTAAAATCACGTTCGAGCAGGACAGGCACCGGGTTTAGCAATTGGGTAGTAAAGTCGAAAAGCTCATAAACCGGATCAATGATGTCTTCACCATGGGTATCGATAATCAGATCAGGCTCCACCTGTTCATGGCCGGCCATATGAATATAAGCTACCTTATCAAGCGGCAGCTTGCGAATAAATTCTTTTGCCTCATAGCCGTGGTTGAAAGCATTAACATAAACATTGTTTACATCAAGCAAAAGATTGCAGCCCGACTCGTTTATAATGTTTGAAATAAATTGGGCTTCATCCATTTCAGCAGCCACAGGCGTGTAATACGAAACATTTTCGATGGCGATTTTCATTTCCAGAAAATCCTGCACTTTACGTATACGTTTGGCAATGTGCTTAACGGCATCTTCACGAAAGGGAATGGGAAGCAGATCGTACAGGTGGGCATTATCGCATTTGCTGTAACTGAGGTGTTCTGAATAGATCTTTATATTATAAAGTTTGATAAATTCTTTCACTTCCTTCAGGAAATTCCAGTCGATATCCTCGGGGCTTCCGATGGAGAGCGATAACCCGTGCGAAGTAATGGAATATTTTTCGGCAACAGTTCTTAATACTTTTTTCCAGTAACCCCCAATACCCATCCAGTTTTCAGGGGCCAGTTCCACAAAAGCCGGCTTGAGTGGGCTTCCGCTTAAAAACTCTTCGGAAAAATCTTTCCTGAATCCTATGCCTATGTGCTTTTCCATATTTGAAAATATATTTCAGCGACTTCCCGATATGGTCAGGGCAAAGTCGCTGAAATATCATGTTGATTATTTTTTATTACAATCTATTAATGTGGATTACATGCCACATTTACCTTCACCACATTTTGCATCTTTCGATTTGCTTTCTTTGGTGTCGGCTTTTGCATCTTTAGTGTCAGCTTTTGCGTCAGTTTTTGTGTCTGCTTTTGCATCCGCTTTCTTTGCATCTTTGGCCTTGGCATCTTTCTTTTCACCGCATTTGCCTTCACCACATTTACCTTCTCCGCACTTGGCATCCTTTGATTTATCGTCTTTTACCTTGGCATCTTTGGTTTTATCACTTTCGCCACAGCTCAGATCAATGGCACGCATATCTGTAGCATTGGTTTTAAGTAATTCACTTCTCAGTTCGGCGCCCGATCCCAGTTCACTATAGCGAAAAGTCTGGGTTGTGGATGCATTTAATGTATTAAGGCCTAAAACACTACCGGCAACGATTGATCCGGTTAAAATGATGTTTTTTACTTTGTTGTTTTTTTTGTCGTTCATGGTTATCTATTTTAAAATTAATATTCTGAAGGCTATGTCGGCGAACCCCGAACTACCTTACAAGATTAACCACATTTATTTTGAATTGTTCTAAATAGTGTCTTTGGTTATATATCCTTTAGCACTGGTTTTCAAGTAAAAAGCCCCATTTAAGGGGCTTTACATCATTTGTTAAAATTATGTTATTTCTGTAGTTCCTGAAGAATTCTTGCCCGGGCACTTTCGGGCATTTTAGCTGGAATTGATTCATCAAGTGAAGCGGCGGCTTCATCAATTATCTGACTTTGTTTTGCGAATAAAGCACAGAGTTTGCAGATTGCCAGGTGCATCCAAAGCCTCAACCGGTCGCTAAAAGTAAGCGGTTCACTGTGTTTTTTCACGACCATAGCTGTAGCTTCTTCACAGCTGATCATTACTTTTTTCATAGACTAAACATTTATCCAGTTCTTTTCAAGGCAATCGCGCAATTGCAATTTGGCCCTGTGGATCAGAACCCAATAGTTCGACGCGGTTATTTCGAGTTCCTTACATATTTCTTCTGTTTCCGCATCATCCAGGTGTTTCATTACAAATGCAATGCGTTGTATTTCCTTGAGCCGCGAAAGGCACTTTTGCAATATTTTATAAAACTCATCCCGATCCTGTTCGTCAATGGCATCACTTTTCCATGGGCCCGGGTAGGATCCTTTTTTCCAATGGCCTTTTTCGTCAAAATAGTTGTCGGTAAACGCTAAAGTGTCCAGGCTTTCCTGTTTAAATTCCCGTACTTTTTTGCGGTAAATATCAATAATCTTATTTTTAAGAATTGCTATTAACCAGGTCGATGCCTTACTTTCCCCTTTAAAGTTTTCGTAATTTTTTAATGCTGAAATAAAAGTTTCCTGCACCAGATCTTCGGCCTGTTGCAAGTCGTTTATGCGCGTGATGGCATAATTATACAATAAATCGGCATGCTGATGAAAAAGGTCGGAAATGATTTTTTTGGTATCGTTGGTTTCGGTCATTCTGGAAGCAGGTTATAAACACTATTTTTTGCCAAGTTTAAAGTCTATTCCGAGAAGCACAAAAACTTGTTCGATATTGTAATTTCTTTCTTCTTGTAGGGATGCACCGCCAAACCTGTTTTGATAATCAATGGTGAATGAAATCCCTGTATTTTCCGAAACAGCATAACGCATGGAAGCTCCCAGGCCCATGATATACTTTTGTCCATTTTCGTCACTTAATAACTTTTCCTCGCTGGTGAGTTTTTCATTTTCATAAAACCGCTTGGTTACCGCCGGATAAGCGATAAACGAAGTTCCACCCGAAAGCCTGAGGCTGGTTGTGAAAAAAGCCGTTGAATAAGTCCGGATAATAACCAGTCCGCTGATATCATGGATCGCATATTTACCTGACACTATGTTGGAATAAGTTTCGGCATACCGATAACCCGTCCGCAGGAAATCGGCACTGTTAAAACTGAAGGAATAGTGCAAACCAATCCCTACCGGATTAAACACCATTTTATAGTATTCGGCTTGCAGCCCAAGGCCTGTTTGTGCATGTCCACTGCCCATCAGATCGGTGCTTTCACCAAATTTACCGGCTGGAAAAGATGCGCCGTACTTTAGGTGCAAAAAAGATTGTCCGTGGGTGGATATACCAAAAGCCAAAAGAAAAATGATAATTACAGTAAATTTTTGCATTATTGTAGGTTGATCCGTACGGGCCATAAAATTATAGATTATAATTTAGAAAGAGCAAGTTGATTTATTCACAATATGTTAAGAAATATCTAATTTTGGGTTCAAATCATTATGAATACAATTTATACTGCGATGAAATATAAAAGGATACTATTAAAATTAAGCGGTGAAGCATTGATGGGTCAAAAACAGTATGGAATTGATCCCGACAGACTCTCGGATTATGCAAATGAAATTAAAACAGTAGTTGACCAAAAAGTGCAGGTTGCCATTGTGATCGGTGGAGGTAATATTTTTCGTGGTCTGCAAGGTTCCACTGAAGGTATGGATCGCGTGCAGGGTGATTATATGGGCATGCTGGCAACAGTGATCAATAGCATGGCTTTACAGGCAGCACTTGAAAAAACAGGTGTGAAAACCGCACTCTTAACCGGATTTCAAATCGGGCCGGTATCGGAATTGATGAGCCGCCGCAAAGCCAATCAATACCTCGAAGAAGGGAAGGTGGTGATCATTGGTGGTGGAACAGGTAATCCATATTTTACTACCGATACGGCTTCAGCATTACGAGGCATTGAGATCATGGCCGATGTTTACCTGAAAGGTACCCGTGTGGATGGCGTTTATACTGCCGATCCGGAAAAGGACCTAACAGCTACCAAATACGAAACCATTACCTTTGATGAGGCTTATGAAAAGCAACTCCGTATCATGGACCTTACGGCTTTTACCATGTGTAAGGAAAACAAACTGCCCATCATTGTATTTGATATGAATGCCAAAGGCAATTTACTCAGGGTGGTAAGCGGCGAAGCTGTTGGTACTCTTGTTAACAACTGATTTTAGAGCCTTGCTTTTAAGCCATTCAGAATCCTTATATTTGCAACGATTATTAAAAATTCAGGACAATGTTAGAAGAATGTCAGTTAATATATGATGATGCCGAGGAAAAGATGGACAAATCCATCGAGCACCTTGAGCGGGAGTTTCAGAAGATCCGTGCCGGGAAAGCCAGCCCTGATATGCTTGATGGCGTTATGGTTGATTTTTACGGTGCCATGACTCCCATCAATCAAACCTCTAATGTAACTTCTCCCGACCCAAGGCAGATCATCGTTCAGCCCTGGGACAAAAGCCAGATCAGCAATATTGAAAAAGCGATTTTGGCTGCCAATCTCGGATTCAATCCGAAAAATGAAGGTGAGGTGCTGCGCATTATTGTTCCGGCAGTTACCGAGGAGCGCAGAAGAGACCTTGTGAAGCAGGCCAAAGTGGAAGCTGAGGATGCCAAGGTAGCGATCCGCAACAGCAGGCGGGGTGGCAATGATGAGGCTAAAAAACTGGATAAAGAGGGTGTTTCGGAAGACGATATTAAAAAACTACAAGACGACATCCAAAAGCTTACCGACGATTACATTAAAAAAGTAGATACCCTTTTCGAGAAAAAGGAAAAAGACATCATGACAATATAACCCGGAGAATTGTTGTGAAAATGAAGAAGTCAGAAGGCCCTCGTCAGAGGGCTTTTCTGTTTTAGGTCCTATGCGAAACCCTGCTTACAGCAGAATGGTCGAAGCCTACTCTTTGGTACTTAGCATAGAAAAATTGCCTTCTCTTATTAAATAAATACGCAAAGTTTCACAAAGCCGTCACGGAGTTACGCAGAGGGTTCATTTAAAATCAAACTATTCCTTCTGTAAAACAAAACAATGCCTGCTGTGATGAGCGATTGCCCTGCGATAAATATCCACCATGAAAAATCAACTGGAACATAATCCAGTGCATATTCCATGAGTTCGTCCACCCTGCCTGGATGGAAAATCTCCCAAAAGGTGAACTTGCCAAGCATATAACTGATATAATCTTCCACATACGAAATGATCACCACCAGGCTACCTGAAATGAGCAGCAGCCATTCATTCCTATTAATATGAGCCTTCGGGCTATAATTGGTAAACTTACTGATAAGCAGCGCCAGAGCAATCATTGATAGGGAATTGATCACCGGACCCAATACCGGTCCCACCCAGGTGGTTGGGATCAGAAAAAGGATGTCCCAGGTGAAAAGCGATTCAGGCCAGCCCAGCAATAAATAGAGGAACACGTAATAAAAGATATCCCAGATGCCGAAAGCCATGATAAAAAAGCCAAAGCGTTCGGTATTGGTTCTTCCGGTTAACATGCCAATGGTAATCAGCATGATGAGAGTGGCTGCCTCACGCAATATTTCGGTGAGCGCCACGGGGCCGTCGATGGGCTGGAGTGGAAATGTAAATCCGTTGGGGTAATAAATTTCACGCAAATACACCACCACTGCCGATTCCAAAAAACCCATGGCGATGGAGAAGATAATTAAAATGATGATGGTTTTAGAATTGTTTTCCATACTTTTGCCGCGCTTTCAAAAAACGGTTTAATACCCTGAAAATTGCTGCAAAAAAGCGCATTTAAAATTACCTGTAAAAACTTATTTACAAAACTTGGTTAATAAAAAAATAAGTTCTACTTTTGCAGCCCAATTTTCGAGAGGAAAATAATTGAAATAAAAATTGAATCATCAATGAATACTTTGAGTTACAAAACGGTAAGTGCCAACAAAGAAACCGTGAATAAAGAGTGGGTTTTGATCGATGCCGAAGGAGAGGTACTCGGAAGAATGGCTACTATTGCTGCCAAATTCCTGCGTGGTAAATACAAACCCAGTTTCACTCCACATGTAGATTGCGGCGACAATGTGATCGTTATCAATGCCGAAAAATTCGTGCTTACCGGTAACAAAATGACTGACAAGGAATATGTGCGTCATACCGGATATCCGGGTGGTCAAAGAATTGCTACAGCAAAGGAATTATTGGCTAAAAAGCCAACTGCTGTTGTTGAAAAAGCAATAAAAGGCATGCTTCCGAAAAACCGTTTGGGAAGCCAGCTGTTCCGTAATCTTTATGTTTATGAAGGTCCGGAGCATCCGCACGAAGCACAAAAACCAAAAGCGATCGATTTAAAAGCTATTAAATAATAAGTATGGACGTAATCAACAAAATCGGAAGGCGTAAAAAGGCTGTTGCCCGTGTTTATCTTCAGGATGGAAACGGATCGATTACTATTAATGGTAAAGATTATAAAGAGTATTTCCCGGTACCTACGCTGCAGTACGTTGTAAACCAGGCATTCGAATTAACCGGCACTGCTGGTAAATACGATGTAAAAGCCAACCTCGACGGCGGTGGAATCACCGGACAGGCAGAGTCATTGCGCTTAGCCATTTCCAGAGCCCTTGTTGAGATTGATCCTGAGCACAGATCACCGCTTAAAGCCAAAGGCTTGCTCAGAAGAGATCCACGTATGGTGGAAAGGAAAAAATTCGGACAGAAGAAAGCAAGGAAGAAATTCCAGTTTAGTAAGCGATAGGATATTTAAACGATGTTTAGTATCTAAATTGCCAGGACTCCACCCGGACTACCTGGTAATTGCTTTTAATCAGAATGTAAACATTAACACTCATGGCAAGAACAAATTTTAATGAACTTTTAGAAGCAGGTGTGCATTTTGGTCACCTGAAACGTAAGTGGAATCCAAACATGGCTCCATACATTTTTATGGAGAAAAACGGGATCCATATTATTGATCTTTACAAAACAGCTGCTAAAGCTGAAGAAGCAGCATCAGCAATCAAACAAATTGCAAAATCAGGAAAGAAGGTCTTATTCGTTGCTACCAAAAAGCAGGCGAAAGACATCGTAGCAAACCATGTTAAAAAGGTAGGTATGCCTTACGTAACAGAGCGCTGGCCGGGCGGAATGCTCACCAACTTCGCTACCATTCGTAAAGCTGTACGGAAAATGGCAAGCATTGATAAAATGATGACCACCGACACCTATGAAGTACTTTCAAAACGTGAGCGTTTGCAGATTCAGCGTGAACGTGCAAAATTGGAGAAACAACTGGGATCAATTGCCGATCTGAACCGTTTACCAAGTGCACTGTTTGTAGTGGATATCAATAAAGAACACATTGCAGTGGCAGAAGCCCGCAAACTCAATATCCCCACTTTCGCAATTACGGATACTAACACCGATCCTACTAAAGTTGATTTCCCGATACCGGCCAACGATGATGCTTCAAAATCAATTGATCTGATCGTGGGTGTGATGGTAAAAGCGATTGAAGAAGGGCTGGTTGAACGTAAACTGGATCGTGATAAAAAAGCTGGTGAAAAAGATGAGGATGATGATGCAATCCAGGTAAAATCAAAAGCACTGGAAGATGCTGAAGAAGAAGCTGATGAGGAAGTGATGAAACATCACAAAGGCAAAGGTGTGAAAGTAAAAGGCGCTGAAGATGATACAGAGGATCGTAAACCTAAAAAAACCGTTGCTAAATCAGTAAAACGCGGGGGAGCAAAGAAATAAATTGATTGTTTAATCTTTCAAAGAAAGAAAAAAAATGGCAAACATAACTGCAGCAGAAGTTAACAAATTGAGAAAAATGACCGGTGCCGGAATGATGGACTGTAAAAAAGCACTGGTTGAAACAGAAGGTGATTTTGAAAAAGCGATTGACCTGCTCCGCAAAAAAGGTCAGAAAGTAGCAAGTAAGCGTGCTGATAAAGAAGCCAATGAAGGTATTGTTTTAGCTCAAACAACCGCTGACAATAAATACGGTGTTGTTTTTATGCTGAACTGTGAAACCGATTTTGTGGCTAAAAATGATGAGTTTGTAAACTTTGCAAACGGCATTATGGAAAAAGCACTTTCAGAAAAACCTGCTTCGGTTGAGGATTTGAAAGCACTCAAACTGAATGACCGCACCGTTGAAGAGAACATTACCGAGATGGTTGGAAAAACCGGAGAAAAAATGGACCTGAGCGGTTTTGAGGTGATTGAGGCTGAAAAAGTTTTCGCATATAACCACATGGGAAATAAACTCGCAACTGTTTTGGGTTTGAATAAAGCCAACGGAGTTGACGAAGCCGGTCATCAACTGGCAATGCAGGTTGCTGCTATGGCGCCTGTAGCTGTTGATCGTGGCGATGTTCCACAGGAAGTTATTGACAAAGAATTGGAAATTGGACGTGAGCAAGCTCGTGAAGAAGGAAAACCAGAAGCAATGCTTGATAAAATTGCAGAAGGTAAACTCAACAAATTCTTTAAAGAAAATACCTTACTCAACCAGGATTTTGTAAGGGATTCAAAGAAAACAGTTGCTCAATTCCTGAAAGAAGTAGATGGTGATTTAAAAGTTACCGGATTCAAACGACTGATGCTTGGTGCATAAGTCACTGGAGGAATAAATTAAAAAGGGTCGCTTTTGCGACCCTTTTTTGTATCCTTGCCTGTAGGCAGGATTTAACTAACTGTAAGGTAAATGGTAAGAAAGGGGATTATGCGTTTAGTTTCTTTTTTACAATTTCAGAAATTAATTTATTATCAGCCTGTCCTGCCAGCTTTTTCGAGGCCATACCCATTACCCGACCCATGTCTTTCATTGATTTTGCACCCGTTTCTTCGATGATTGAAACAACAACCGCCGTAACATCTTCTTCACTCATTTGTGCGGGCAGGTATTTTTCAATGATCTCCAACTGAAATTGTTCCTCTTCGGCCAGATCGGCACGGCCTTGTTCATTATATAATTGCGCTGAGTCACGGCGTTGTTTTACCAGTTTCTGAAGGATCTTCATTTCCGCATCTTCAGCAATATCACCACCGGCTCCTTTATCAGTCTTGGCAAGTAAAATTGCCGATTTTACCGCCCGTAGCGCTTCCAGCTTCCTTTTGTCTTTGGCCAGCATGGCTGCCTTGATATCGTCGTTTATTTTTTGCTCGAGACTCATTAGTCTACATTATCGTGTAAAAATGAATTGTTCGATTTTATTTCACCTTTGTGATCTTCACCTTCACCCAGGGTATAACGGCTAACACTTGATTCAGAACTGTGTTTTACATCCGAAAGGTCAACATTCCGGCGGATATAAGCGGGTGTTCTTTCCATTGCATCAATTTCCTGCGGAGTTCTGATCTTCACACTTAAATCTTTCAATCTTTGAATTCGTTCCCTTGATTTTTTTTCGATTTCATCTTTTTCAATCTCGTACGAAACAGGAGCAGTTTCTTCTATTTCTGTCTTTCTTTCGATCTTTTCTTCAATCGGTTCCACGTTTTGCCTTTCGCCACGGCGGATCAAACGAATTTCGTTAATTGATTCCTCTTCCGAATTGTCGGTTTCTTGTTCGTGAACTTCATTTTCCAGTTCTGTTTTATTCTCTTCAGAAGGAACTTCAGTTACTTTTTTATCTTGTGGTGTCACCAGCCTGATCTCTGTGATTGGCTCATTGATGATCTGGTTTACTTTTGGTTTTTCTTCTTTCGGACCAACGGTTAATTCATGAACCTTCCTGGTTTTATTTTCCGGTTCAAAAAATACTTTATCAGAATGGAATCCCGTAGCCACCAAAGTAATGCTGATGTTTTTACCAAGGGTTTGATCTATTCCGTTACCCCAGATGATCTCCGCATTTTGACCAGCTGCTTCCTGAATGTAATCTGTGATTTCAGTAACTTCATCCATGGTAAGCTCTTCATCGCCTGAAGCAAGATAAAGCAGAATATTATCAGCTCCTTTGATATGGTTATCGTTGAGCAGGGGAGAAGAGAGTGCTTCTTCAACGGCTTTAAGCGCCCTATCCTCACCTTCGGCAATGGCTGAGCCCATGATGGCAGTTCCGCTGTTTTTCATTACGGTTCTCACATCCTCAAAATCAACATTAATATAACCGGTAACTGTGATGATTTCAGCAATACCTTTTGCGGCTACCGCCAAAATATTATCGGCTTTGTTGAATGCATCAGACAATTTCAGATCGCCATGAACCTCACGCAGTTTATCGTTGCAAATGATTAAAAGTGAATCTACATTATTACGTAATTCCTCAATGCCTGCATCTGCCTGTAATTTTCTTTTCCTGCCTTCAAAAGCAAATGGAATGGTAACAATACCTACGGTAAGGATATCGAGTTCTTTGGCTGCCTGTGCTATAATGGGAGCGGCTCCTGTTCCTGTTCCACCACCCATACCGGCAGTGATGAATAACATCTTTGTATTTTTTTCAAGGATCTTTTTGATATCCTCAATGTTTTCAACAGCAGCTTCGCGACCCACATCAGGAATAGATCCTGCACCGAGCCCTTTTGAACCCAACTGGATTTTCGATGGAATGGAACTCGATTCGAGTGCCTGAGCGTCGGTATTGCATATCATGAAGTCAACACCCTGAATTCCCAGTTCATACATGTGCGAAACTGCATTGCTTCCACCGCCACCGACACCGATGACTTTTATGATAGATGATTGATTTTTAGGCAGATCGAATTTAAGCATCTCTTCCATTTTTTTTATTTAAAATTAAATTTATAAGTGCTGCCATCAGGGCGATAGCCGGTAACTTATCAACAAAATCTATGTTAATTTTTTTATTCTTAAAATATAGATAAATTGAACTTCTCTTGTTCAGTAACTTAGCCTCATCCGCAGGACGCACCCCGGAGGATGCATTCCATAAGCGGTATGATTTTTACTGGCTATTGCAAACCGTCTTTTTCGAAGAAATCCTGGATTTTCTTGAGAAAACTTGAAGGTCCCTCTTCATCTTCAGGCTCCACTTTTTTGCCAGGTTTACTTTTCACTTTCTGATTCTTTTGTTTTTCTTCTTTTTTCGGTTGGTTACTCATCTCTTTATAATACCTCTCCATGCCTTCAATCACAAGGCCGATCCCGGTGGCATACATCGGGCTGGCCATCTCCTCATTCACATCATTGGCAAGGTGTTCGTTCGGATAACCAATTCGGGTATCCATGCCGGTAATAAATTCCGTTAACTGGGGAAGGTGTTTGAGTAAGGCACCTCCACCTGTTAAAACGATACCGGCAATCAACTTTTTCTCATAGCCTGAGTTTTTTATCTCATAATAAACATGTTCAACAATTTCTTCCACACGGGCCTGAATAATACTTGCGAGGTTCTTCAGACTGATCTCTTTTGGTGGCCGTCCGCGAAGACCAGGTATGGCAACAATCTCATCATCCCTGTTTTCGCTGGCCAGTGCCGAACCGAATTTTACTTTTAGTTCTTCCGCATGTTTGCGGATAATGGTGCAGCCCTCTTTCACGTCTTCGGTGATCACATCGCCGCCAAAAGGAATTACGGCGGTATGCCTGATTATTCCATCCTGGAAAATGGCAATATCCGTTGTTCCGCCACCGATATCAACCAGCACCACACCGGCTTCTTTTTCTTCTTCACTTAAAACAGCTTCGGCCGAGGCAATGGGCTCAAGGATCAGGTCAACAACTTCCAATCCGCCTTTGGTAACGCACTTGTAGATGTTTTTAGCGGCTGTTGTTTGCCCGATAATAATGTGGAAATTAGCTTCAAGGCTGTTGCCCAGCATCCCCACCGGCTCTTTGATGCCCTGTTCGTTGTCCACAATATAATCCTGTGCGATCACATCAATGATCTCTTCTCCAGGGCTCATGTTGAGGTTGTACATGTTGTTCAGCAAAGTATCCACATCTGCCTTGCTGATTTCATTGTCATAATTCTCTCTTATAATACCTCCGCGATGTTGCAGACTTTTTATATGCTGACCTGCAATTCCCACATTTACATATTTAATATCAACGCCTGCTTTTTCCGATGCCTCCTGTATGGCTATCCGGATAGAGTTCACAGTGTTTTCAATGTTCGACACAACACCCCGCTTCACACCTATCGATTCGGTACGGCCATGACCCAAAATTTCAATCTTGCCATGCTCGTTCCTGCGTCCCACAATCGCCGCGATCTTGGTCGTTCCAATGTCAAGTCCAACTATTATTTCGGATGATTTCATAAATTAAAATTTTATTATTTTTTAGTGCAAACTACCTGGTTCCTGTATTTCAGATTGATGGTTTTGTAAGTATCCCAGCCGGCTTTTTTCATCCCTTTCTGGTAAAATGAAATAAGGTTGTCAAATTTCTGTTCCATATCTGAAATGTCACCAAATTCAATCAGTTGACGCCCAACTTTGGGAACCAGTTCATATTCACCATTTTCAGTAACGTAGATTTGTTCTATTTGAGCGCTTAAGAACTCGCTGCTCCTAACGTACAAAGCTAATTGGTAAAGATTTTGTAATTCCGGAAAGTTTTCAATATTTATTAAACTAACTGTGTCAGTATAAGCTGTTTTTATATAGCCTGTAGCCACAAGCAGCCTTGTTGAATAACCGGATTTAACAGGCATCAACGAAGCATTCATATCCAGGTAATAATTTTCGCCTTTCTGATTCATGATCCTCAGCAGGGGTTCTTTTTGTGTGACTTTTATTTTTAGATGGCCATTCAATGTGGAATACACTTCCGCATTTTTCACATAATTGTTTTGCGCGACAAAGTCTTCAATTTGTACCTGGTTTATTTCCGAAATACGCTTTCCGATAAGTGTGTCGTAGGTTTTGTAAACATCGGCTTTGATCATGTCCGCATCGATCAATGGGTCCGAATCGTTGTAATCAAGGATCACCTCAATACTTTTGCAGGTAATTTTCTGATGTTCTTTTTCGATAAAACCGACCAGTACCGAAATTCCGGCAAGGCCGACCATCCACAGCGATATTTTAAGTACTTTTTTCATTTTAACATTTCGTGTTTTCGGTTTATCAGATAATTTTCAATAGGATCCACAAGTTGGTCAATATCACCGGCACCAATGGTAAGCAATACATCAAAGGTGTAATTGTCAAGGACCTTTGGAAAACGACTTTTTTCGATCAGCGATTTATGATCATGCTGAATAAAATCGAGCAACATAGCCGAATCCACGCCGGGGATAGGCAATTCGCGGGCAGGGTAAATGGGCAGTAAAATCACTTCATCAAGCAGGCTGAGGCTTTCGCCAAATCCATCAGCAAAATCGCGGGTACGCGAAAACAAATGGGGTTGAAAAATGCCCAAAATCTTTTTCCCCTTGAACATATCACGAACACTTTTTACCAGGCTCCGAATTTCTTCCGGATGGTGGGCATAGTCGTCCATATAGGTCATTTCATCAGTGTGGATGTGGATATCGAGCCGGCGTTTGATCCCTTTGAATGTTTTGAGCCCTTCCCGGATCTCATCATTCGAAGCTCCTGCCAGTTGCGCCGCCGCCGAAGCAGCAATGGCGTTTTCCACGTTTACCAGTCCGGGAACACCTAAAGTGCAGTTTTCAATGGCACCCTGCGGCGTATGAATGGTAAAGTTGTAAAAAAGTCCGTCCAGCTTTATATCAGTTGCATAATAGTCAGCCTGCTCTTCAAGCGCATAGTTAAAAGTGTTGATCCCCTTGGGAAGTTCCAACGGCAGATCTTTTTTATGAATAAGATTACCACCTTTGTCCACCTGTGCAGCAAACTGCGAAAAGTTATTTTTCAGGTTTTGATGATCATTATAAATGTCGAGATGATCAGCATCCATCGAAGTAATGACCGACGTGGTGGGATACAATTGCAAAAAGGAGCGGTCGAATTCATCGGCTTCCGTAACGAGCCAGCCACTATCGGATGACTCCAGCAAATTGCTTTCATAGTTTTTTGAAATCCCACCTAAAAAGGCCCTGCAATGCACCTGCGATTGATACAGGATATGGGCGCACATAGTTGAAACCGTGGTTTTGCCGTGTGTACCTGCCACAGCAATAGTATTATAATTTTTACTGAGCAAACCCAGAACCGCTGCCCTTTTCAGAATAGGGATGCCGGCCTCTTCAAGGTGTATGTATTCCTTCAATGTTTTGGGAACAGCTGGGGTGTAGATAACCAGTTCAGGATAACCGGGAATGAGGTTTGGATTATCGGAAAAATGTACGGAAATGCCTTCGTTTTGAAGTGCGGTGGTAAGGGGTGTTGAGGTTTTGTCGTAACCACTCACTTTGGCTCCCCGATTGTGGAAATAGCGTGCCAGGGCACTCATTCCAATGCCTCCGATACCCAGAAAATAAACGTTATTTACTTTGCTTAAATCCACAATCAATTTTTAATTAATGCCAGTATTTCGTCAGCAATTTCATTGGCTGCCTGTGTTTTGGCAAGTTTCAATAAGTTGCTGCTTAATTCATTTTGTTTGGTTGAATTTTCAATTAGTTTTTTCAGGGCCGGATAAAGTTCTTCTTCAGTTTTTTGGTTTGCCACCAAAATAGCTGCATCTTTCTCCACCAATGCCTTTGCGTTTTTGGTCTGGTGATCTTCCGCAGCCGTCGGCAATGGAATAAAAATGGGCGGTTTGCCCACAGCGCAAATTTCTGAAATAGCGATTGCACCTGCACGTGAAATGATCACATCGGCCATGGCATAAGCCAGATCCATACGATCAATGAAAGCGAGCACCCGAATGTTTTTTGAGTTTAAGTTTGAAACAACTGGCTCGGCTTGCTCAAAATAGTATTTGCCGGTTTGCCAGATCAACTGAAAATCGTCTCTGTCAAAATCCTTAAGGTGCTTTTCGATGGCTTTGTTGATGGCCAATGCTCCCTGACTTCCACCCACCACCAGCACAGTTTGTTTGTTTTCAACCAATCCGAAAAATTTGGCAGCTTCTGCTTTTTTGCCTTCAATTTGAATCACTTCATTGCGTATGGGATTTCCGGTGATCACAATTTTTTCTTTTGGAAAGAATTTCTCCATTCCGTCGTAGGCAACACAAATTTTCTGCACCGATTTGGCCAACAGCTTATTGGTGATTCCCGGAAAGGAGTTCTGTTCCTGGATCAATGCCGGTATTTTAAGTTTCACTGCAGCTTTTAAAGTAGGTCCGCTGGCATAACCTCCCACACCCACCACGGCATCGGGATTGAAGTTTTTCAGGATTTGTTTTGCTTTTTGCAAACTGGCAATCACCTTAAATGGGAATAGTAAATTTTTAATGGTGATCTTCCGCTGCAATCCGCTGATCCACAAACCTTCGATGGGGTATCCGGCAGCCGGTACTTTTTCCATCTCCATCCGCCCTTTGGCCCCAACAAACAAAATATCGGCATCGCATTTTGCTTTCAATGCGTTGGCAATGGCGATGGCCGGGAAAATGTGTCCCCCGGTTCCGCCCCCGCTGATGACGACCTTATGCCGGTGCTGCCTGGAGTTCTGCATCACTGGATGTATTGCTTTCTACTTCTTTACTTACACTTAATATGATCCCAATGGAGATAGAGGTGAACCAAACCGAGGTTCCGCCCATACTGACCAAAGGCAATGGCTGGCCTGTTACCGGCAATAAATGAACGGCAACACCCATGTTGATCATCGCCTGGAACACCAAACTGAAGGCCACTCCAATGGTGAGGAAGGCCCCAAAATTTCGTGGTACCTTGGTTACAATTTTCACTGCCCTGAAAAGCAGGATCATATACAGGAATACAACAAAAACACCTCCCAGCAGACCGTACTCCTCAATGATGATGGCAAAAATAAAATCGGAATAGGGATGCGGCAGGAAATTACGTTGTTCGCTGTTGCCGGGCATTTTGCCAATAATACCGCCACGGGCAATGGCAATTTTTGCTTGCTCCACCTGGTAATTTTCTTCGCTTTCTTTGTCGCTGAAACTTTCTACCCTCGATATCCAGGTGCTGGCGCGGGGCAGCAGGTCAGGATAAGATTTGGCGATCATGAACATCACCAAAAGGATTACGACACCAATTCCCACCATGCTGAAAATATGTTTGAGGCTTACCCTGCCTATAAACATCAGTACCAGGCTGGTTGTAAACAGAATGGCCGCAGTTGAAAAGTTGGCCGGAAGGATCAGGAAACAAACGATGAGCACAGGAATAACAATGGGAACAAATGCCTGCCTGAAATCCTTGATCACATCCTGCCTTTTGGTAAGCATGCGGGCCAGGTACATGATCAGGGTAAGTTTGGCTAAATCGGAAGTTTGAAAAGTTAATCCAAAGGGCAGGGGAAGTACCCTTTTTGCTTCATTCAGGTCGAGGCCGATCACGAGGGTCAATCCAAGCAATGGTATGGCTATCCAAATTGCGATCTGGAATATCCTGCTGAAATAGGTGTATTTGATCAGGTGGGCCAGGTACATCAAAAACAGCCCGAAAACAAGGATGATGAAATGTTTGATCATATAATACTCGGTGTTGCCGCCCTGATATTTGTAGGCCAGCGTACCGGTTGAGCTGTAAACAGCCAGCAGCGATACCACCGAGAGCAGCAGTACCACCAGCCAGATGATTTTATCACCTTTTATTTTGTTTAAAATGAATTGCATGAATTAAAGTTTGTTGACAGATTCTTTGAATTTAAGTCCGCGTTCTTCAAAGTTTTCAAACAGATCGAAGCTGGCACATGCCGGCGAAAGCAGTACCGTGTCATCCATGGTGCCAATGCGATGCCCGAGCGCCACTGCCTCATCCATCGATTCGGTTTCAAAGATCATTTCTACCTTGTTTTTAAAGGCATTGAGCAAATTGCTGTTGTCTTTTCCCAGGCAAATGATTGCTTTCACTTTGGTTTCCACCAGGTCCATTAACAGGGTGTAATCATTTCCTTTATCGATACCTCCTGCGATCCAGATGATCGGCTTTTGAACACTTTCGAGGGCATACCAGGTTGAATTTACGTTGGTGGCTTTGCTGTCGTTGATAAACTCAACACCATGAATGCGGGCCACGCGCTCCAGCCTGTGTTCCACATTTTGAAAATCGGAGAGGCTCTCTTTGATAATATCCTTCCGGATATCCAAAAGACGCGCTGCTACACCGGCTGCCATCGAATTGTAGATGTTGTGTTTCCCCTGTAATGCTAAAGTTTCTAGTGTCATTTTAAACAAATTTGGTTTGACGTTGATGTACATATGGTTGTTGTCAATCCAGGCTCCCTCATGTTCTGTTTTCTTTTCAATGGAAAACGGGTATTGCCTGACTTTTAAATTTCTCTTTAATCGTTCGTTTCGAATAACCGGATCATCATCCATGTAGATGAAAGCATCCTTTTCGGTCAAGTTTTGCAGTATTCTGAATTTCGAGTCGGTATACTTTTGAAAGTCGTACTCATAGCGGTCGAGATGATCGGGCGTGATGTTCATCAAAATGGCAACATCAGCCTTAAAATCAAACATGCCGTCCAATTGAAAACTGCTTATCTCAAGCACAAAAACATCGTGATCCTGTTCGGCTAGTAGCCAGGCAAAACTTTTCCCGACATTTCCGCCAACGGCCACATCGAGTCCCGCCTTTTTCAAGATATGATAAGTGAGCAGCGTGGTGGTGGTTTTACCATTGCTCCCTGTGATACATATCTTTTTGGCCTTTGTAAACCGACCGGCAAATTCAATTTCCGAGATTACCGGAATCCCTTTTTCCCGAAGTTTTTTAACCATCGGCACTTTGTCAGGAATGCCGGGGCTTTTGATCACTTCGGTGGCGTTCAGGATCAGGCTTTCGGAATGCCTGCCTTCTTCGAAACGAATATCAAACTGTGAAAGAACGTTCTTATATTTTTCCTTGATGGTTCCAAAATCCGAAACAAAAACCTCATACCCTTTTTGCTGTGCCAGGATGGCTGCTCCCACTCCGCTTTCGGCTGCCCCGAGTATGACAATTTGTTGTTTCAATGTGCATTACCTCAGTTTTAAAGTGATGATGGTTACCACGGCCAGCATGATGCCAACGATCACAAACCGCTGTACGATCTTTGGCTCGGAGTAACCCAGCACCTGGAAATGGTGATGAAGGGGCGACATTTTAAATATGCGCCTCCCTTCACCGAATTTCCGTTTTGTATATTTGAAATAACTCACCTGCATGATCACTGATAAGCTCTCCACGAGAAAGATTCCGCAGAGGATCGGGATCAAAAGTTCTTTTCTGATCAGGATGGCAAAAACCGCGATAATTCCGCCGATTGCCAGGCTTCCTGTGTCGCCCATAAATACCTGGGCCGGGTAGGTGTTGTACCATAAAAATCCGATGCAGGCCCCAACGAAGGCACTGATGAAGATGGTGAGCTCACCGGTTTCGGGGAGGTACATGATGTTGAGGTAATCAGCAAAAACGATGTTACCCGATACCCAGGCGAGGATGCCCAGTGTGGCGCCGATGATGGCCGAGGTACCTGTTGCCAGGCCGTCGATGCCGTCGGTAAGATTGGCGCCGTTTGATACACCTATTATTATTAAAATGACAATAGGTATAAAAATCAGGAAGGCCCATTTTTCATATTCTTCACCCAGGAATGACAAAATCTTTGAATAATCCGCTTCATTGTTTTTGAAAAACGGAATGGTTGTTTTCGTTGATTTAACTGTTTCCCTCGAAAATTTCAAGGTTGGGTCGGTTACGTGAATAATCTCACCGCTTTGTGATGTTTGGATCAGTTCCTGATTATCGATTTTTTCCCTGATCACAACATCCGGACTAAAGTACATGGTAAGACCTACCACCAAACCTAAGACCAGTTGTCCGTAAATCTTAAATTTGCCTGCCAGACCTTTTTTATTTTTTTTGAATACCTTAATATAATCATCAAGGAAGCCAATCAAACCAAGCCAAACCGTGGTGAAAAGCATCAGGATGATATAAATGTTGTTGAGTTTGGCAAAAAGCAGGGTCGGGATCAGAATGGCACCCAGGATGATCAGTCCGCCCATGGTGGGTGTTCCTTTTTTTTCGGATTGACCCTCCAGACCAAGCTCACGGATGGTTTCACCCACCTGTTTGCGCACCAGCACATTGATCAACCTTTTGCCCAGCAGCAATGAAATGATCAGCGAGGTGATCACCGCTGCCGCAGCCCGGAAGGTGATGTATTGAAATACACCGGCGCCGGGTACGTCGAATGCCTGATCGAGGTATGTGAATAAATAATAAAACATCAGTTGTTGATTGGTTTTAAATTCAAAAATTCACTCAATATCTTTTTGTCGTCAAAGGGGTGTTTCACGCCTTTGATCTCCTGGTATTTTTCATGTCCTTTGCCTGCCACCAGGATGATGTCGTTGGGTTGTGCCAGTAAACAGGCGGTTTTAATAGCTTCCTTACGGTCGGTAATGGCGATCACTTTGGCCGTATCAGTAGGTTCCAGTCCTTTGCGCATCTGATCGATGATGGCATTGGGTTCCTCCGAGCGGGGATTGTCGGAAGTGAGGATCACACGGGTACTCATCCTGCCGGCGATCTTTGCCATTTCGGGTCTTTTGGTGGTATCGCGATCGCCACCGGCTCCCACCACGGTAATCAGCGATTCATTCATGGTGCGGATGGCGTTGATAGTTTCCAGCACATTTTTCAGGGCATCGGGGGTATGGGCATAATCCACAATGCCGGTAATGTTGGTAGCCGAGCGAACATAATCGAAGCGCCCTTCCACAATGTTCAGGTTGCTCAGGGCAGTCAAAACTTCTTCCTCGTCCTCGCCGGAAAGAATGGCAGCGCCGCACACGGCCAGCAGATTGTAAGCATTAAAAGCACCCACCAAGCGGGTATAAATTTCTTTTCCGTTTATATTGATTTGCAACCCCTCAAACTGATTTTCGATGATTCGCCCTTTGTAATCGGCAGGCCTTTTAAGGGCATAGGTTGCAACTTGAGCCCTTGTATTTTGAACCATCACCATGCCGTTGCGGTCATCATCGTTAGTAAGGGCAAAGGCTTTGGGAGAAAGATTGTCAAAAAACTTCTTTTTGGCTTTGATGTAGGCATCAAAGGTTTTATGGTAATCAAGGTGGTCGTGGGTGATATTGGTAAAAATTGCCCCATCGAATTCAAGCCCGCTGATCCGCTGCTGCTCAATGGCATGTGAGCTGCACTCCATAAAACACCAGTCGCAACCCGCCTCCACCATTTCCAGCATCAACTTGTTGATTTGAACCGGATCGGGTGTGGTGTGGGTGGAGCCAATCACCCGGTCTTCAATTTTGTTTTCTATAGTAGAAAGCACGCCGGCCTGGTATCCCAGTTTGCGAACCAAATTGAAAAGCAGGTTTA
>ERZ795053.808-NODE-808-length-39784-cov-6.951748_pt1 | contig 39784 bp, 29 predicted proteins | sample MGYA00375137_ERZ795053 | MGnify/ENA primary metagenome ERZ795053 (study PRJEB30182, sample SAMN05720284) | activated sludge metagenome | isolation source: Anaerobic digester | place: Hong Kong | collected 2014-12-17 ... | reverse complement strand
ATACACATCGTGATGGTGTAAGCAGTTGCGAATGGGTGACCACCCTCGGTGGCGACGGATTTTTCCAGGCCATTGAACCCACAAACCCCGACATCGTTTATTCAGCTTATCAATACGGTAACATCTACCGTTATGACAAAAAGAGCGGTGAATCGATCAATATCAAACCGCAGCCCCGCAAAGACGAAGACACTTATAAGTGGAACTGGAATACTCCTTATATCATTAGCCCGCACTCACCCACACGGTTGTATATGGCGGCCAATAAGGTTTTTCGCTCTGATGACCGTGGAAATTCATGGAAAGTGATCAGTGATGATATTACAGCGCAGGTTGATCGCAATACGTGGCCGGTGATGGATCATTTCTGGAGTATTGATGCCGTAGCCAAAGATGTTTCAACCTCCTTATTTGGAATGGCTGTTTCGATTGAAGAGTCGCAATTAAAAGACGGATTGCTTTATGTGGGTACCGACGACGGTGTGATTTCGGTTACAGCGGATGCGGGCGGAAGCTGGACTAAAACCAGTAGTTTTCCGGGCGTTCCTGAATACACCTATGTAAGTGATATTCTTGCTTCGAAGTTTGATGAAAACGTTGTTTTTGCTACTTTCAACAATCACAAACGCGACGATTTCAAACCCTATGTTTTGAAGAGTACCGACAAGGGTAAAACCTGGACTTCCATTGCAAACAACTTACCTGAAAACGGACCGGCACATTCCATTCAACAGGATCATGTAAATCCTGATCTTTTGTTTGTGGGAACTGAGTTTGGAATTTATTTCAGTGCCGATGGGGGTATGATTTGGACCAAACTTTCATCCGGTATTCCAACCATCGCCATTATGGACATCGCCATTCAGGAAAGAGAAAACGACCTGGTACTCGCTTCCTTTGGTCGTGGATTTTACATCATGGATGATTATTCACCCTTACGTACTGCCGTAGCAGTTGTAAAAGATTCTGTTCCGCATATGTTCCCCATCAAAGATGCTTTGCTTTATGCACAAACCAGCAGGGGAGGCTATGGAAGTGGTTCAAACGTATTCATTGCCAAAAACCCTGAATTTGGAGCAACATTTACGTATTACATCAAGGATGCCCCCAAAACGCTGAAGCAGATGCGGCATAAAAAGGAGAAGAAACTTTTTAAAGATAAAAAACCGATCCCGCAGCCTACACTCGGGGAACTTCGCGCTGAAGAGAATGAAGTAAAACCCCACCTGATCTTTACCATCACCGATGTTGCGGGCAATATCATCGCCAAGCTTTCAGAGGGCGTGAAGAGCGGCCTCAACCGCACAACATGGGATTTGCGTTATCCGAGCACCCGTCCGGTTAATATCCGGGATGGTAAATATAATCCAACCTCTATGGGCGGTTCAGGTTTGCTTGTGATGCCGGGTCAATATTTTGTTTCCATTTCGCAGGTGGTCAGGGGAGAGGTTACCGAACTCATCTCCAAACAACCGTTTAATGTTGTACCACTTGAAAACACTACACTGCCGGCTTCCAATCGCGAAGAACTGGTTGCCTTCCAGAATGAAGCAGCCGAGCTGGCCCGTGTGGTAATGGGTACTGAAGATTTTACTGAAGATCTCCTGGAACAGGTTCGCACTATGAAACAGGCTGCGCAGCGCAGCATGAACTCCACCCCTGAACTGATGGCACAAATTGAGGATGTTGAAGCTCGTTTGGATGATGTGCTTTGGAAATACAATGGTCAGGAGCCCAAAGCAAGCCAGGAAGAAAACTGGCCACAGCCGGTACCGCTCAACGACAGATTACGTGCACTTGTTTACACGCATTGGCGCTCCACTTCCGATATCACCCAAACTCAGCGCGATGCATTTGATATTATTAAAGTGGAATTTCCGCCGGTTTTGGAGGAGGTGAAAGCCATTTACGAAAAAGAGATCCCGGCCATTGCCGAAGAGCTGGAAGCCATCAAAGCACCGTGGACTCCGGGTCGCGTACCTGAATGGAAATTCGATTAATTTTTATATGAACATTTCAAGTACAATCATATTACTTCTATGGATCCTGCCCGGTTTTACAGCCGGGCAGGCTTCTGATGTTCTGGATCAAAAGCCGGTTAAAGTTGCGGCTGAGCGTACCGAATTCTATTTCCCTTTGCTTGAAGAAAAACGGATCGGTATCGTTGCGAACCAAACCTCCTTGGTTGGAAATGCCCATTTGGTAGATACCCTTTTTATTTCCGGTTTTGAGGTATTGAAAGTATTTGGTCCGGAGCACGGATTCCGGGGTAATGCTTCGGATGGTGAAAAAGTTGCCGATGGCCACGACCCAAAAACGGGTCTGCCCGTGATCTCCCTGTATGGTTCAAATCGCAAACCTACGGCAGATGATCTTAAGGGTCTCGATCTTGTAATTTTCGATATACAGGATGTGGGAACACGCTTTTACACGTATATCTCCACCATGACTTATGTGATGGAGGCTTGCGCCGAAAACGATATTCCGGTGATGATCCTCGACCGGCCAAATCCCAATGGTGATTTTGTGGACGGACCTGTTCTGGACACAGCATTTTCGTCGTTTGTGGGCCTGCACCCGGTGCCGGTGGTCCATGGCATGACTGTAGGTGAATATGCTCAAATGGTTAATGGTGAGGGCTGGTTGAAAAACGGCATTCAGTGCGAGCTGACTGTGATCCCGGTTGAAAACTATGATCATACCATGTTGTATGATTTGCCTGTGGCGCCATCGCCGAACCTGCCGAATATGACAGCGATCTATCTCTATCCGTCCCTTTGTTTTTTTGAAGGAACCATTATTTCGGTGGGGCGGGGAACCGATTTGCCGTTCCAGGTGATCGGCCATCCCGATTTTGCTTATGGCAGCTTTGCATTTACCCCGGGATCAATCCCCGGAGTTTCGGTTCATCCGCCTTATGAAGGAGAAACCTGTTTCGGTCAATCCCTCCAGGGATATTCCGAACTGGTGTTGAAAGAGCGTCGTCTGCACCTTGATCTGTTGATTTCATATTATGATTATTTCAAGGATAAGGAACCGTTTTTTAAACCGTATTTTACCAAACTGGCAGGCTCTGAACAACTCCAAAAGCAAATTGAATCAGGAATGACAGAAGGGGAGATCAGGGCCACATGGCAAACTGAGCTTGAAAAGTTTATGGCGATAAGAGCAAAGTATTTGTTGTATAATTAGCAAACAAAATCAACCAAACCAACCTGAACCTTTAAAAATGACTAAAACCAAAAGAAAGCAAAAGCATCAGCAACAAAAAAAGAAATCCGAATCCCGAGCGTCCTCCTCATTTATTATTCCTGATACAAAAAAGGGGACCTGGATCGCGATGGCCATCGTATTTATTGTACCGGTTATTTTGTATTTGCAAACCGTTTCCTTTGGTTTTATCAATTTTGACGACAATGAGATCATCACCGAAAACGAGGCGTTTCTATCGGATCTGAAAAACATTCCTGAAGCTTTTAAAACAGATGCTTTTATTGATGGTGGAAGTCATTTTTACCGGCCCATGCAAACCCTTTCTTATATGGGTGATTTGCAGGTAAGCACTGTGGAAAATCCCTGGATGTTCCATTTAAGGCAGGTGCTGATTCTGGGTGTGATCGCTGTGTTGCTTTTTTTGCTCCTGCTCCGCTTCGGCATTCCCAAAGTTTTTGCAGTTTTGGGAACATTGATCTATTGCCTTCATCCCCTTTTTGTCTCAAACGTGGCGTGGGTGCCGGCCCGCGGTGATTTGCAGCTGATGTTGTTTTCGCTGCTTTCCTTTGTATTGTTCATCGAGTTTCTCAAGAAGAAAAGCTATGCACTTTTGATTTTCAGTTGGATCGCTTTTACCCTTGCTCTTTTCAGCAAAGAGACAGCTGCGCTATTACCGCTCGTATTCCTCTTGTATTTTTTTGCTTTTGTAAAAGAGCGGAAATTTGAAATCCGTTATGCCATTTTTATAGGATTATTTGTAGTTTCCGGAATTGTCTGGTTTTGGATGCGATCTGTTGCTATTGGAGATTTTGCCAACCCGGATGAAGTTATGGGAGGCTTAAGTCAAAACGGCGAAGTTGGACTGGTGCCCTTTTTGCTGAATATTCAAACCATTCCTGAGTCGCTAACAAATTTCTTTTTCCCCATCGATATAGATTTTCTTCCGGACTTTTCAATCATCAAAACCATGATTGGCATTGCGATTTTGCTATTTCTGGCAATATGGTTATTCAAAAATAAAACCCGGCCCACCGGTGAAAAACTTTTTTATATGGCCTGGTTCCTGTTGCTTTTGCTGCCCACCATGTTATTTAAACCCTATCACATCGATTATCTGCAACACCGCTTTTTGCTGCCCATGGTTGGTATTTTATTGCTTGTTTTGACTATGCTGCCAAAAGACTTGTCGAGTTTTTCAAACAATGCTGTTCCGGGTGTATTAATCGTGCTACTTTTCATATTTGCAGTTTCCACGTATTCCAGGTCGTTGGCTTATGAAGATGCAATGACCTTTTACAACAAGGCCATTGATCAAAACCCAAATTCAGGTTTTGCATATATCCACCGGGGTTATTTGATGCAAGCGGAAGGAAAGGCCAACAATGCCCTGAACGATTTTACCAAAACCATTGAGATCAATCCTGAATATGCATCGGCATACAACAACCGGGGAGTTGTGTATGCTGCGCTGGGCCAGTACGACAAAGCCATTGCCGATTATTCCAAATCGCTGCAATTGAAACCCGGCAATGTGGAAGCCTACAATAACCGCGGGCTGGCCTATTCATACAAAGGCTTGTTTAACAAGGCCATCGAAGATTATAATGTGGTGATTGAAATGGATCCAAAGCTCGCAGAAGGGTACAACAATTTGGGAATGGCATACGGGAACCAGGGAATTTTTGATAAAGCCATCGAAGGGTTTTCAAAAGCCATTGAATTAAAACCCGGGTATGCCATGGCCCATAACAACCTGGGACTGGCGCTGGCTGCACAAGGGAAAACCGCCTCAGCCTGCCAGGCTTTTAAAAATGCAGTTAAATACGGATTAAATGAGGCCCACGCAAATGTGGAGCGGTATTGCAGGTGATTAAATTTTATTGCCAACGATTTTATTTTCAATCTCCTTCAATACAAACGCTAAATTGTTTTCTGTCTCTTCATTTGTAAACCGGATAACTGTAATTCCCATCTTTTCAAGCTCCATTGTGCGATCAAGGTCTTTATAATACTGATCGCGTGTTTTATGAATTCCGCCGTCCAACTCAATAATTAGTTTACAATCGTGACAGTAAAAATCAGCAATATAAATGTAGAGAGGATGCTGTCTTCGGAATTTCTTCCCAAGCAATTGTTTTCTCCTCAATGCCTGCCAAAGTTTCTTTTCTGCAGGCGTCATTCTCTTTCTTAGCTCCCTTGCTCTGCGATGAATTTCCGGGCTTGCACCATAAAACATGTTTTCTTCAATGTTACGCATATGTGACCGGACAGCTTTATTAATTAATTAGGAATTGGGTTAAAAATAAATAAAATTAATTGCATATTGGGGCTATAACCCCTCTTTTTCTCCCCTAAAGGGGAGATGCTTATAGCCCCAATGTGCATTGTAAAAAAGTGCGGTGGCAGTTCCTCCCCTTTAGGGGAGGTCAGGAGGGGTGGGAGGGGTTTTCGGCAATATTTCATCAACCCAAAGACTATTCTTTTTACATTAGCACAAGAATTTCGATCAATAAAGGAAAGGTTCTGGCAATGTTATATGTACTAAAATTTATAGTGAATTGTCAATGAACGATTATTGAAGACATTTAATATCCTATTATTACCAGAGATAAATCATACCTGAAAATGCCAAACTGGAAAATTCTAATAACTTTCACCTATCCCCATGAAGCATATATTATCAAGGGGAGGTTAGAATCAGAAGGAATCAAAGTTGAGATACGAGACGAATTAACAGCACAAGTAAATAATTTTTATTCTAATGCAATTGGTGGGGTAAAGCTTTTAGTTCAGGAGGAAGATTATAGTCAGGCATATAATATTTTGATCGAATCAGGTCAAATTAAGAAATCTGAGGAATCTGAAAATAAATTTCTTATAGGATTCAATAAATTAACTACAAAAATACCCTGGTTTGGAAAGTTAGTTTTTGAATTACGTTTTATTATCATTGTTGCATTAATTGTCGCAGCTTTTGTTACTCCATTCGCAATATATTCTATACCTTCTAAACTTGATTTATTAACACGACGATATTGGTGTGTAGATATGATTTTGCAAGATAAGATTGAAGTCGATTTGAAGGCTGGAATAGTTAGTATACAAGGTTTTTCTGATTGTAAACATACCATGGCCTTTAGAGATAATGGAACGGTCAATTTTCCTGAAATAAATTCTTTTAAGTCGATCGCCTTCTGGGAGTTGCGTAATGATTCTGTGATAATTACACAACTTGAATTAATGAAACATTATGAATTTGATGAAAATTTGATATCAACCAATTTAGAATCTGATTCGTCGAAATGCTTTTATTGTGGTGAATATGCGCTTGAAATAAGCAGGGACCAGATATTATTAACTTCGGAAAACATTGTTATTATGGCGAGCTCTGAAAATCCAAGAAAATTATTTCGATGGTAAGGGATAAAAAAATACTGATCTGTCCATTTTGTAACTCGGATAACGTGGTTAGAAAAAAGGAAACCGGATATGCCATTTTGTTATCATTCCTGTTATTTTCATTGCCTTTGCCAATATTCAAGAAAAGTTATTATTGTTTTGATTGTGAAAAAACATGGAAGGATCATAAGAAAATATGACCTTAGGTAAGGTAGCAAAATATAGAACTGTATAAATGAACCCCATCTACGGAATTTTTATAATCATAATCATCGCAGTCTTGCTGCTATACCGGATACGCAGATCGTATAAATGGAATAAACCTGCTGTCCCCTTTCCACTGGACTGGAGGATTATCTTAACCCAAAAGGTGCCATTTTACAATGCCCTTTCAAAAGAGGATAAAGCAAGCTTTGAGTACAGGGTTCAGGAGTTTTTACTCAATTGCCGGATCACTGGTATTCAAACGGAGGTTGATGACCGTGACAGGCTACTGGTAGCAGCCAGCGCAGTGATCCCGGTTTTTAACTTTCCCGATTGGCGATACTCTAACCTTAGCGAAGTGCTTTTATATCCTTCAGAGTTTAATGGCAAATTTGCGACTGAGGGCCCTGAGAGGAACATTCTGGGCATGGTTGGCACGGGTTATATGGAGGGCAAAATGATCCTTTCGCAATCGGCGCTAAGGCTTGGATTTCAAAATGAATCGGATAAGGGAAACACAGCCATTCATGAATTTGTACATCTAATCGATAAGGCGGATGGCGCTACGGATGGTATCCCTGAGTTGCTGATGGAAAAGCAGTATGTGATCCTCTGGGTGGATATGATTAACAAAAACATCGATGAAATTTGGGCCAACCGTTCCGATATCAATCCATACGGCGGAACAAACCGGACCGAGTTTTTTTCGGTGGTGAGTGAGTATTTTTTTGAAAATCCCAAATTGCTGGCTAAAAGGCACCCGGAATTATACGCCATGCTTGAAAAGATCTTTAAGCAGGATATGGATGCCAAAAAGTTGAACAGGCCAAATCGGAAAATTGACAGGGATGATCCCTGTCCGTGCGGGAGCGGAAAAAAATTTAAAAAATGCTGCGGAGCGGTGCATTATAATTCGTAATCGTTAATGTTTGCATCTCAGCAAATAACAGGAATAAGCACTATCCATCATACCAATTAACATGTTCGGAAGGATGTAGAAATAACCTCACTCCGGTACCTGTCCTGCTTCCCCCTTATTTTGATACCAAAAATCATCTTTGTCCTGGTTCTGCACTTCGCCATCGAGGTTGTAATCGGCCTGCAGGTATCCGGTGGTACCGCTTTGGGGGTTCCAGAATAAGAGTTGATCAACGCTATTGATGTTGCCATCTCCATTGGCATCACCGGCATAAAGACCATAGAGTCCTCCACCGATCAATTTTTGAGCATTGGTTCCATAAGCTTGTGAAGCAGCAGTCGAAAAATCGTATTGGTACACATCACCTGTCGCTGTTGCCGGCCCTGCCGAAAGCACACCCAAATGATTCCTGTGCCACACAACGATAAATGGCTGCTGGGTGATATTTGCAGAAAATTGAAGTCCACTGCTTCCGTCGGTGGCAACCACGCTGCCATTGGAAAGCAGCAAAGCAGCCTGTGTTTCCACTATGGTGGAGGGAAGTGCAGCTGCGGCGCTTGCTGCATCACGGATCTCAACCAGCACCCAATCCACCACGTCGGCCGGGACAGCAGTTACCGATTCGCTGCCACTATAATTCCAGGGCGCGGTATTATATGGTTGCGACAAGGGTATCAGGTTTTTTGATTGAAGATCACTATTCATAGTGCTCCCATTATATGGCCCTTCCAGGAAAACCAGCAAATCCAGGTTGAGTCCTTGAATTAGCAATTGAAAAGGCTGTTGAAATCCTTGTGTAAGGATTATATTGCCATTGTCATAAGTTTCTGTAGCAACTTCTCCCAGGGTCCAGCTAAGTGAAACATTGCCGTTGGTTTGTACATCTCCTGCTGAGGATAAAACGGTGGGGGTTAGTTGCTGACTCAGCAAGCAATAGGGCAGTAATATCAATGGTAAAAGTAGTTTATAAGGTTTCATGCAAACAAATATTAGTGGAGTTAAAGTTACATATTTTCCATAATTTTACCCCGTCGATTTTAACTTATCCAACATTATCTTATGAAGTATTTATTGGTTTTGGCCATTATGGCTGTTTTTGCATTGAATTTAAAAGCTCAATTAGGTGCTGATATTCAGGCTGAATTGAAAAAGAACGGGGAAGTATATTTCACTTTTGAGGTGCAATCAGCCAAGGAACTGGCGGCCTTAACAAAAATAATTTCCATCGATAATTTTGATGGGCAGCAGGTTTGGGCTTATGCGAGTGAAAAGGAGTTTCTTGCTTTCCAATCTTTTGGTTTCGACTATAAAGTCCAGGCTCATCCTAATGAGAATTTCAATCCGAACATGGCAACTTTTGAGCAGATAAAAAATGGAGATGCCTGGAATTATTATCCCACCTATGATGCCTATATATCAATGATGTACCAGTTTGAAACCGACCATCCCGGATTGTGCGATGTATTTAGTATTGGAACATCGGTGAATGGACGGCAATTGCTGGTGGCAAGGATCACGGACAATATCGGAATTGAGGAAGCAGAACCAGAGTTTTTTTACACCTCATCCATGCATGGTGATGAACTGGTAGGAGCAATCCTGATGCTTCGTTTGATTGACTCCCTGCTAACCGCATACGGAACTGATCCACGGGTAACCAACCTGGTAAATAGCATGGATATTTACATCAATCCTATGGCCAATCCTGATGGAACTTACAATGGTGGAAATTCAACTGTATCGGGAGCTATTCGCTACAATGCCAATGGGGTGGATATCAACCGCAATTTCCCTGATCGACTGGGCGGTCAGCATCCCGACGGGAATGCCTGGCAACCCGAAACCATTGCTTTTATGGACTTTGCAGAACAGCATGAGTTTACGATGTCGGCCAATTTTCATGGCGGCGCCGAAGTGTTTAATTATCCCTGGGATGCCACCTATTCGCTGTGTGCTGATGATGCCTGGTGGCAGTATGTGGGCCATGAATATGCCGACACGGCACAAACATTTTCGTCTGTTTCTTACATGAGTGGCTTTGATGACGGGATCACCAATGGCGCTGCCTGGTACCTTGTTTATGGCGGCCGGCAGGATTTAATGAATTACTACCACCAATGCCGGGAAGTGACCATTGAATTGTCGAACACAAAATTACCTTCAGCCTCCACGCTGCCCAACTATTGGGAATACAATCGCAGGTCGCTGCTTAACTATATGGAGCAGGCCTTGTTTGGTGTGAGGGGATTGGTAACCAACGCCAACAGCGGTCTGCCCGTCGAAGATGCAGAAGTGTATGTGCTCAGTCATGAATACGATAGTTCGTGGGTTTACAGCTCGGCACAGGGGAATTATCACCGTTATCTTTTAGCCGGAACCTATGATATCCGGTTTTCAGCTCCTTGTTATGCGGATCAGGTGATCAGCAATGTTACGGTTGTCAATAATCAGGCAACAGTTTTAGATGTACAGTTGCAGCCTCTTGATGTTGATTTTACCTCAAACAAAACAACGCTTGAACCGGGTGGTGCTGTTAATTTTTTCAGTGGTACCTGTTTTACGGCAACAAGTTGGACCTGGACATTTGAAGGCGGATCGCCCTCTACATCCACCCTTGAAAATCCAACCGGTATTGTTTATAGCACTCCCGGAACCTGGGATGTAAAACTGGTGATTTCGGATGGAGTTTCCAGCGATTCAATTACAAAAACAAACTTTATTACCGTTACCCAGGAGGTGTTGATCACTGATGGAGCAGTTACTACCTGCAATGCACTTTTTTATGATTCCGGCGGGCCTTCTGGCGGGTATTCCAATTATGAAGATGAAATTTTAACCATCAATCCTTCCTCTGCCAATGCAAAGGTGAAAGCCGATTTTCAGAGTTTTAATGTGGAGTATCATAGCAGTTGTAATTATGATTTTTTGATCATTTACGACGGGCCTGATACGGGAAGTACACCCATCGGTATGTATTGCGGCACCAATTCACCGGGAATAGTTGTTTCGACACACAGCACAGGCGCACTTACTTTTCAGTTTCATTCGGATTACAGCGTAACAGCAGCTGGTTGGGAAGCAATTATTACCTGCGAAACGAGTGCATTTGAATTGGACCTGAAAGCATTTCTTGAAGGACCATTCCAAACTTCATCCATGAATGCTGATTTAAGTGGGTTGTCAAGTTTTCCGCTGGATCAACCCTATGCGACGACCCCCTGGAATTATACCGGTTCAGAAAGTGTGCTTTCAGTTCCTGCAACTTTAGTCGACTGGGTATTGATTGAATTGCGGGATGCTCCAAATGCAACTGCTGCAAATGCTTCCACTGCAATTGCCCGGCAGGCTGCCCTCATCATGCAAAATGGAAATATCAGGGCTCTGGATGGAACATCATTACCTCTTTTTGATGTTGCCATTAATAACCAGTTGTTTGTGGTGATTTACCATCGCAATCATTTACCGGTGATGTCGTCAGGTGCGCTAAATAATATTGGCGGAATTTACAGTTATGATTTTACAACTTCTATGGGTCAGGCATTTGGCGCCAATGCACAGGTTGATCTGGGTGCAGGTTATTTTGGTTTAATCGCCGGCGATGCCAATGCAGATGGCCAAATCAATTTAACGGATAAAACGAATGAATGGGAAAGCAGGGCTGGATTGAACGGTTATTTCAACGGTGACCTGAACCTTAATGGTGAAAGTAACAACGTTGATAAAAATGCTTTGTGGATGAAGAATTCCGGTTTATTCGATCAGGTACCTGATTGATCATTCACCCATGTAAACCACCTTCATGGTTTGATTAAAGCAGCGCGACTGTAATTTTAAGATATAGGTGCCTTTGGGCCAAAGCCCAGGATTGAAGAACAATGCGTTTTTTTCGGTGTCAAGAACAAAATTCCTTTCTTCGATATATTTGCCTGTCAGGTCAAAAATAGTAGCATGCACAGGTAAGGAAATGTCTGCATCATACAAAATGGCAAAATTCTCCTTAAAAGGATTGGGATGCAATCCATAAAACTCCACCGATTGATCAAAGGAAATATAAATGGTATCGCGCCTTTGCCAGGCGTCCTCTACAAGATAAAGGGTTTCATCATTTAATTGTTGGGGCTTTGGATTGATCCAGGTTTTATTGTTTACCCGTTTACCTAACGAATCGAGCTCATACCAGAAAAAAGGAGGCTGACCATTGATTTGAGCAATACTTACCAACTGACCGCCACAATCATAAAAATCATAATTCAGTTTAACTTCAAAGGGTGTGGTTTTGGCAGATTTTAACGTGTCATTAACCGCCTCCTGGCAAAAACCAAAAAATGGAACTAAGGTTAAAAGTGAACCGGCGATAAATAAAAATGATATGTGTTTATACTGGGGCATATTTGGTTATAAAAATACTAAACGTTTTACAGAACCTGATATTTTAATGATCACATTATCAGGGTAAAAACAATAAAACCCTGTAATTGGTTTATCCGTTAAAGGATATCATCAAACCGAAAGAATATGAAAATCCTGAAATTTTTCGACATTTTCCGAATTGTAGCGGTATCCGCAGCTTTTTATTTTGGTTATCAAATTGGCTTTGAAAAAGGATATGACCCTGAAGCCCAGCTTCATTTTATGATCCCTGTGATCATTGTGGCAATTGCAGGCTTATCAGGCATTGAAGGTTTATTTTTTGGCAAACAGGCAGCAACCCTCAAAGGATACGAAACAGGTAGTAATTATCAAAAACAATCGGCTATCGCCCTTTTGTCGTATGCCGTAATTGCTCTTGTTGTTACGGTACTTAACTGGGGTATCAAAGCTGAACTCACCATCCTTTTTGTATTTATTTTCTTTTTCTTTTTTTCGGGGATAAATCATGCAATGGATGCAATCAAAAGAAAAAACTACAAATGGCAAAACATAAATCGTCCTTTCATTACATTGATATTGATTGCCGGTTTGATTTACCCGGTTTACAAAGTTTTTCAAACCTTTTAGAAAAATAAGGAAATGAAATTTATGACTTTTGCGCCAGCGGAGTTAAAGGTATATTATTCATCCTTAAAAATTGCTTCAACTCCTCCTTTCTCGAATTTGAAATCCCGTGCCAGCGAATTCCCTGAATAGCTCCTTCCAGGGCAAGCAGCATGTTAATACATGCCGATTCGTCAATAGCTCTGACCCGAAGCAGCGCATTTTCAGCACCCGCTTCATGAAGCTCTTCAGGTGAATGAATGCCTACCTGATTCAGCTTTTCTTCCAGCGTTTTACCAATGTTGGGGAGGGAGGATAATTTTTCCATTTATTGAACGATTAATTTTGTTGAAGACAGCAATCTATTATCCGAATTTATTGTAACGAGGTAAATGCCCGGAGCAAACTGTGATTTGGTGATAACAAGCACCTCATCTGAACGAAGCTGTTTTGATATTACTTTCTTACCGTATATGTCAAATATATCAAGATGCACTATTTCTCCATAAGACTGGTTGAAGCTGATTATACTTTGCTCTTTGAGTGGCATGGGACTGATGTTGATGAACACATTTTTATTTTCATTCTTATCATCAATGCCCACAGTGGAATCATAACAATAATCAAAATCTTCGTTATCGTAAATTTTCTGTCCGTTTTCCCATTCGCACAGCATGTAGCTGCCCCCACCGGTGAACGGAGCAACATAACAGCCACTCCTTACAATACCACCATTGCTTCCAACACCTTCTACCCAATACTCATAAAAATCAGGATATGAAATCATTACCATTCGCCTTCTGTATTCATCTAATGGTTCTATAAAAACGGAATCAATATCATATACTTCAGCAACTACAGGGTAGCTATAAATAATTGTGTTATTAACGGTTATCGTATCACCCACTTCAAGGTCGAAATTATAAACCAATCCTTCTTCACCCCATAAATTAAGTAAAAAGTAGGCATTTTCTTCTTTTCGAATAAACCCGGCTAAAGTCCATTCTGAAGCTCCAGAATCTTTAGCTTCCCAAATTTTTTTATAACTTATACCATTGATTGTTGTGTCGCCTTCGAATTTATTATAGGTTGTAAAATGAGGACCATTTGGAAGCCAATAAAACTCAACGGTGCTCCACTTTTTATTTTCATCCAGGATGTCCAGGTTGTTTTGAGCAGAAACAATAGGATTGATTCCCCACAGGATGAGGATGAGACAAGGAATGGCTTTGTTTTTCATGACTGTAATTTTTTGACTTTAAATGTACTGAATTATTTTGTGATCACAAAGGGAACAATGACCGTTTTTCTTTAATCCGACAATTTCAGTATTGTAACCGCTTCTTTTAATCACTTTGGTCTTACATTCAGGACAATAAGTGTCCTGTCCATGGTTGCTTCGGAGGTTGCCTAAATAAACATAATTCAGTTTTGACGAAGCGATTTCATAAAACTTGTAAAGTGTTTCTTCCGGTGTTTTGGGTTCATCAAGTTTATAAGCCGGAAAATACCTGGAAATATGCAATACAGTATCTCTCCCCAATTCCGATTCAATCCATCCAACCATTTCTTTAAATCTATCAGGATCATCATTTCTATTGGTAATAAGCAGGTTGGTAATCTCGAGATGTTTCCCGGCTGCTCTAATTCTTTTTAATGTATCTAAAACGGGTTGTAAACGGGTGCCCGTTACTTCATGATAAAATACATCTGTAAATGCTTTTAAATCAATACTAAATGCATCAATATATGGAAATAGATCTTCGAGGGGTTCCTGATTAATATAGCCATTTGAGACCATCACATTTCTCAAACCGAGCTCCTGTTCCGATAATCGGGCGATATCCATCATGTATTCATACCATACAGCCGGTTCGTTGTAGGTAAATGCAATACCTATGTTTTCGTGGCGACTGAGGGCCAGGTTGATCACCTGGTCCGGTGATGCCGAATGCAGTTGCTCAAATTCCTCGCAATTACTTTGGGAAATTCCCCAGTTCTGACAAAACTTGCAATGAAGGTTGCACCCGATACTGCCGACCGAAAAAATGATCTTTCCCGGAAAATAGTGATAAAACGGTTTTTTTTCGATGGGATCAAATCCTATTGAGCAAACCTGTTCGTAATTTTCGCTATACAAAATTCCATTGATATTTTTACGAACACGGCACTGACCGCGGTTTTCGGGTTTAATGATGCAGTTGTGAGGACAAAGATAGCATTGAACAGTATTGTCCCCCGTAGTATTGTAGTAACGAGCTTCTTTCATAATTGAGGTTGGGGATAGATGCTAAAAATAACAATTTTTTCAAATCCTTATAATAATTTGTACCACAATTCACTAACACCTGAACTGTGAACTTGATAATATTCAATTTGCAAATCGCGTTTGAATGTGTTTTTATAGAAAAGAGGAATGCCCCTACCCAGCAAAACCGGCATCACAAACAGGCGAATTTGATCAATTAAATTATGCTGAAGAAAAAATGTATTGGTTTTGGCTCCACCAACAAGCCAAATGTCATTACCTTGCTGTAATTTTAATTTTCTTACAAAACCTGCATGATTCTCAGAAATGAAAGCGGCGTTTTCGTTTGCAGGTAATTCCGGATTTTTTGTGAAAACAAAATTTTTCTTCGATTGATAGGGATAGGGCATATCGAAACTACAAACTTGCTCAAACGTAGCCCTGCCCATGATAACTGTATCAATTGAAGTAAGAAAATCCGAATACCCATAGTCTGTTTTTTCAGGGTTCGGAACTTCTTCAAGCCAGCTTACATCCCCGTTCTCTTTGGCAATAAAACCATCCAAACTTTGTGCGATATATAAAATTATTTTTCTCATTCATGCGTTATGTAACGGTAAAAATAACCAAAGTAATTAAGGCACAGGGTTAAATATTCGAAGCAGGTTAGTGATCCAAAATTGAAATGAGCAGGAGTGACGCGTTTTGATAAACCCTTTTTCTTTAATTTTACCCACAAGAAAAACAAACACAAATCGGGATGGAAACCAAGGTGGCAGTAGTTATTTTGAACTGGAACGGGAAAAAGTTCCTGGAGGATTTCCTGCCCGGAGTTATCCGCCACAGCCGTAAAACAGCCGAAATTTATGTTGCCGACAATAATTCTTCCGACGATTCGGTTGCTTTTTTAAAGTCGGCATTCCCTGAGGTAAAAATTATTAAAAATAATACCAATGGCGGTTTTGCTAAAGGTTATAACGATGCGCTTAAGCAGATTACTGCCGATTATTATATATTGCTCAATTCGGATATTGAAGTAACTGAAAACTGGATCAAGCCGGTAATTGATTTAATGGAATCCGATCCAAAGATCATTGCCTGTCAGCCAAAACTCAGATCCTTTTATGAACCCAGCAAGTTTGAATATGCAGGAGCAGCCGGAGGATTTATTGATAAATATGGTTATCCTTTTTGCCGGGGCAGGTTGTTCCAGACCCTTGAAGAGGACAAAGGTCAATACGATGATATAACTGAAATATTTTGGGCTACTGGGGCTTGTATGTTTGTTAGGGCGGTAGAGTTTACAAGAATGGGTGGATTTGATGAGCGGTTTTTTGCACATATGGAGGAAATTGATTTTTGCTGGCGGGCAAAAAACAAGGGTTTTAAAGTGATGTATTGCCCTGATTCGGTGGTTTATCATGTGGGCGGGGGCACCCTGCCAAAAATAAGCTGGCGGAAAACTTATCTGAACATCCGCAACAATAACATCATGATCTATAAAAATTTGCCCGCCCATAATTTTGGTGTCAAAATATTTTACAGATTGGTACTGGACGGAGTGGCCGCTTTTAAATTTCTTGTGGATGGTGGTGTAAAAGATTTTATGGCGGTAGGAAAGGCACATTGGGCTTACTTTTATAGGTTGCCGCAATTGAGAAAAGAAAGAAAACAACTGAAGCAATACCGCGTTTCAAAAGTTTATAAAAGAAACCTCGTATATGAGTATTTCCTGCGGGGCAAGCAAAAATTTAGCGATCTCGATCAGGGTAAATTTAGCTAAAGCTCAAAATCGCCAGCCTGTATGAATCCATCCCAAATCCAATAATTGAACCCTTTACATTCGGGCCGATCAATGAAACATGCCGGTATTCTTCCCGATCGAAAATGTTTGAAATGTGAACTTCCACCACCGGTGTATTTATTGCTCTAACGGCATCGGCAATAGCCACGGATGTGTGTGTGTAGCCCCCGGCATTTAAAATTACTCCGTCGAAATTACCTTCTGACTCATGTAACTTGTTGATGATCTCTCCCTCAATATTACTCTGAAAATAAGCAATGTTAATATCTGTAAATTGATTTTTAAGCGTCTGCAGGTAATCCTTAAAACTAATATTACCATATATGTTTTGCTCCCTGGTTCCAAGCAGGTTCAGATTTGGGCCGTTGATGATAAGCAGTTTCATGAAGTAAATTTGATGTAAAATTAGCTAAAAACACTATTCGGGTCAACCAATATAAAATGGTGTTATTAAAAAAACAGTACCTTTGTCGCATCTATTCAAACAGGGGTGCCCTTTTGATATATGATGGATGATTTTTGATTTATGACTTTGATTTTTTATTCATCATTTCTCTCTAAATCTTAAATCTGAAATTCAAAATCAAATAACGGGCTGAGATCACACTCTTGAACCTGATCCGGGTAATGCCGGCGTAGGGAGGAAAGTTACAGGTCCTTTTGGCAATTCCCTTTTTTGGATGATGTAAAATCATAACTAAAGATTTATTGCCATGTACAAAAACGTTTTTTTAATTAATTTTCTATTTGCTGTTTTGCTACTGGGATCGGTCCCTTTATTCGGGCAAAATGGATTATCCGGGATTATAACCGATAGCGAAACAGGTGAGCCTTTGCCGGGAGCGCATGTTGTTTTGGATGAAACTACTGCGACCACTTCAAATCAGGATGGGTTTTATTCATTTAAGGTGATGAACGGTGGTGAACACAGTATCAGGATCAGTTTTGTGGGCTATGCCTCCATCAGCCGTAAAATTGTAGTTACTGGTCGAAAGATCCTCAATTTTGGACTTACCCCGGCCATATTACTTCGCGATGAAGTAGTGGTAACGGCTACCCGTGCAGGTGAAAATTCACCTACGACCTATTCAAACATCAGCAGGGATCAATTAGAGCCGGTAAACCTGGGGCAGGATTTGCCTTTCTTAATTGAAACCTCCCCCTCTGTGGTTGTAACTTCAGATGCCGGAGCGGGCGTAGGTTATACCGGAATTCGTATTCGGGGCACCGATATTACACGGATCAATGTTACAGTAAATGGCATTCCGCTCAACGACCCGGAGTCGCACGGGGTTTGGTTTGTAAATATGCCGGATTTTGCCTCATCACTTGAAAATATTCAAATACAGCGGGGAGTAGGAACATCCGGGAATGGTGCTGCGGCTTTTGGGGCAACTATTAATATGCAATCTACCCGGCTCAATGCGAAACCCTATGGCGAAATTTCTTCCTCCATTGGATCTTACAATACCTTTAAAAACAGTGTGCGTTTTGGCTCTGGTTTGTTAAATGAGAAGTGGGCAATTGATGGCCGGCTCTCTAAAATATCTTCCGATGGATATATTGACAGGGCCACTTCCGACTTAAAATCATTTTATATAAGCGGTGCCTATTATGGGGATAAAAGCATGTTGAAAGTAAATGTTTTTAGTGGGAATGAAAAAACATACCAGGCCTGGAATGGGGTTCCTAAAGTGCGCCTTAATGATGACCTGGCCGGTATGCTCCGCTATGAAGAACACTACCTTTATACCTATGATGAAACGGCAGCGATGATCAATTCCGACAGCCGTACCTATAATTTATATACTTACGAAAATGAAACAGATAATTACCAGCAGGATCATTTCCAGCTTTTATATTCACTTGAACCGGCTGAAAACTGGTACATTAATGCGGCATTGCATTATACCAGAGGGCGTGGATATTATGAGCAATATAAAGAAGATGAAGACTTTGCGGATTATCAGCTTGAAGATGTAATTGTTGGGTCAGATACGATATTTAGCACAAATTTAGTAAGACAAAAATGGCTGGAAAATGATTTTTACGGTATGACCTGGGCCATGCAATATGATAATCATAAGCAACTACAAACCACATTGGGAGGTTCCTGGAATAAATATGACGGGGATCATTTCGGAAAAGTAATTTGGGCCCAATATGCAAGTAACGGGCAGATAAATCATGAATGGTATCGCAATTCAGGTAAAAAATCGGATTTCAATATTTATGGTAAAGCTACCTGGGAATTTGCAGCTAATTTGAGGTTATTTGGGGATTTGCAGTTCAGAAGGATTAATTATCAAATTTCGGGAATACATGATGATTTGCGTGATTTGACTCAGACCCATGAATACAACTTTATAAATCCTAAAGCAGGTCTGCATTACCACATAAATGAAAGTTCATCGGCTTATGCCTCTGTGGCTGTTGCAAATCGTGAACCTTCACGGGGCAATTTCAGGGATGCCGATCCGGGAGAGGTACCTAAACCAGAGCGATTGATAGATTATGAGTTGGGATATACACATCAAATCAGGCATTTAGCACTTGAGGCCAATGTTTATTACATGGATTATGATGATCAGTTGGTGCTGACTGGAGAAATAAATAATGTGGGTGATCCGGTCATGAGTAATGTGCCCGGGAGTTACCGTTTGGGTGTGGAATTATCAGGAAAGTGGATTGTTACTGATGATTTAAATTGGGAGGCCAATGTTACAATCAGTAAAAACAAGGTGAAAAATTTTGTATCGTATGTCGACGATTGGGATAATGGCGGACAGGTGCGGCAGGATTTGGGTGAAACCGACCTTTCATTTTCACCGGCTATAGTGGCCGGAAGCGTTTTACGATATGAACTTGTTAAAGGCTTTACAGTAAGTTTGATCAGTAATTTTGTAGGAAAGCAATATATCGATAATACCATGGCCGATGAGCGAAGCCTTGATCCATATTTTGTGAATGATCTGCTATTTGATTATACATTTTCACCGGCTTTTATGAATCAGATTAGCTTATATGTGAAATTGAATAATTTCCTCAGAGAAGAATATGAAAGCAATGCCTGGGTTTACAGGTATTATTATATGGGCGAATATTGGGAAATGGATGGATATTTTCCTCAAGCACCCTTCAATGTGCTGGCAGGTGTAACTTTAAAATTTTAAAATCAATATACCAGTTCCCTGATTTGCTTTTCAATTACATCAATCAACTCCTGCATTTGGAAGGGTTTTGAAATAAAGGCATTGCATCCGATTTTTTTCGTTTTCTCTTCGTCTTCGGTATTGATATATGCAGTTTGAGCAATTATCGGAACCCCGGTATCCATTTTACGAATTTCTTTTGTAGCCTCATAGCCATCCATAACGGGCATTTTGATATCCATCAAAATCAGATCGGGCATTTGCTTTTTGCAAATTTCCACAGCTTCTTTTCCATTTCTTGCATGAACTATTTTTGCATTGGTATGGCGCAGTAATTCGCTTAAAACTCTGAAGTTTACCATTTCATCTTCTGCTATCAAAATTGTTTTACCCGTCAGATTAACAGTTTTACTTTTAACACGGGTCGCCTCTTTACGCATGCCATTAACCACTGATTTATAGGGTATTGTAAAATGAAATGCAGAGCCTTTGCCAGGGATTGATTTTAACCAGATTTTGCCTCCAAGTAGCTCAATATAACCCTTGGTAATGGCGAGGCCCAGACCGGTTCCTCCGTATTTCCTTGTTGTACCTTGCTCCACCTGCCAAAACCGGCTGAAAACTTTTTGCTGTAATTCAGGTTTTATTCCGATTCCAGTATCTTTAATACAAAATTCAAGATCGCTATTGTTTAATTTGTAACTGACATTTATTGAACCGGTATGGGTAAATTTAAATGCATTGTTGATCAGATTAGAAAGTACCTGCCTGAATTTTGTGATATCGGTCATTATCAAGGCATCTTCGTCTGATAGATTTTTTTCTATTTTAAAATCAATCCCTGAGCCTTTTGCTGTTGTTTGATTTAACAGATAAAACTCGTCAAGCAATTCGTTCATTTTAAGCGCCTGATAAACCACTTTTTCCTGGTTGGTCTCAAGACTCGACATGGTAATAATATCCTGAATTATGCTAAGCAGTTGTTTGCTTGAATTAATTACAATTTCTGCAAATTCTTTGGTTTTATCTTTTGATAAACTTTCATCGGTTAACATTTCAGCAAACCCAATGATCCCATTCATGGGTGTTCTTATCTCATGCGACATATTTTGCAGAAATACTGTTTTTAGTTTATCGCTTTCTTCAGCTCTTTCCTTGGCAGCTTGCAGCTCTACCATAATTTGCTTTCGATCGGTAATATCCCTGAAAATGCCAAATGAACCAATAACATTTACGTTTTCATCAAGCCTTGGTGAAGCGGTTACCAACAAATGCCTGATTTCCCCGTCCGGCCTCTTGATTGATAATTCATAGGTTGATCGTTTGCTTTGAAGTCTTTTTATTCCTTCGCTTTCCAGTTTTTCAAGGTCATTGTGAATTACAAAATCCACAAGAGATTTATTAATTAATCCATTTTTCCTGACACCGAATAGGTTTTCAGCAGCGGGATTTGCAAAGCTTATGATCTCCTCGGTATTAGCAACCAAAATTCCTTCACCCTGATTGATGATCAGCTCCCGATATTTTTTCTCACTTTTAATAAGCGCTTTTTCGGCAAGTTTGCGTTGCGATATATCCCTTATGGCTGTATACATCACCTTAAGGCTTTTCCCTTCCATTATTTTCGATTGAATTTCGCATGGAAAGGTTCTTCCATCCTTACACAAGGCCCTCGCCTCATATGATTTATTGTATTTGGATTCAATTTTTTGGGATGTATTCTCACGCGAGTTTTTTTCCACAAGCTCTATAATTGGTTTACCAATTATTTCCTGCAAGCTATAGCCGAATATTTTATTTGCCGTTTGATTTTGATTGATGCATATGCCGTTTTCAGAAATGAAAATTGCTTCAAATGTGGCGGCCGACAGCATTTGGTATCTTTTTTCACTTTCATGTAAATCATCCTGTGCCTTTTTCTTTTCAGTGATATCCTCCTGAATTCCAACGAACTTTGTGATTTTTGTGGATTCGTCTTTAATGCCGGAAATGGTGGCATTTACCCAAAAACTTTCTCCATTCTTTTTGATATTTCTGAACTGGCCATTCCATTCTTCTCCCTTTTTAATGGTATTCCAAAGTTGCGCATAAAAGGTTGGAGAATGTTCATTTGAGCGAAGTATCCTGGGTTTTTTACCGGTTACTTCTGAAAGTGCATATCCTGTAATTTCTTCAAATTTAGGGTTTGCATAGTCAATGTTCCCTTTATCATCAGTGATTAAAATTGAAACAGGTGCGTGCTCAACTGCAGCTGAAAGCGTCTTTAGTTTACTTTCAGCCATTTGTTTTTTAGTTTGCTCATTTTTAACTGAGAGGGCGTTTTTAACTGCAGTTGGCAAACGGAATAACCTTTCCTTTACCACGTAATCCCAGGCACCTGCTTTAATTGAATCTGCAGCTGTTTCTTCGGTAAGGGAACCTGTTACGATAATAAAAGGAATGTTTTCATTTGTGCTCTTCAGGTCTTCCAGGGCGGAGAGTCCATTGTACTGGGGTAATCTGTAGTCGGACAGGATGATGTCCGGCTTGAAAAGGACGATTTGTTTAAAGTAATCGATTCGGTTGTCGACACGGGTAAGTTCAAAGGTTTGATTGAGTGATGACCTTAATTCAATTTCAACCAATTCCGCATCATTCAGATTATCCTCCAGCAGGAGAATTTTTAGTTTTTTCATAATTACGATTTTTCGGGCTTGTATCTGAGCTATTGGGTTTTAATTCGATTCACAGACATTCACAAATTTAATTGAAAATGTTTACAAATGCAAATTTTAATTTGTAAACGGCTTATTCCTTTTATACTTCATATTATTATGTGTGTTTCGGGTAATATGTAATTGTTATTCAAATAATATTCAGTTATTTGACTAAACAAGTGGCAAGTTAAAAGTGAAGGCAGCGCCTTGGTTAACTGTTGCATTTACCCAAATTGCACCACCATGTTTCTGAATTATTCGTTTCACATTTGCGAGGCCTATGCCAGCACCTTCAAATTCGGCTTCGGTATGCAACCGTTGAAATACGTTAAATAGTTTATCAGCATATTTTTGATCAAACCCAACACCATTGTCGGCTACGCAGATCTGGTAATTATTGTCATTCACTTCTGTGCTTATTTTGATTTGAGCACTGCTTTTTGTTCTGGTAAATTTTATAGCATTCGAGATAAGGTTTTCAAGTGCTGACTTAATTAAGCTTCTGTCGCCATTTACTTCGCCCTCGCAATTGATTTCCCAGGAGATATTACGGCCCTCCGTCTCGGGTTTAATTTCTTCAATTACTTCCTTTAAGAGAGTTTTAAAATTGAATCTGGATTTTGCAAGTTCTTTCCTGCTTATTCTTGAAAAAGTAAGCAGATCGTTTATCATTTGATGCATTCGTTCAGATGCCTTGTAAATTTTTTGAAAATAACGCTCATTATCATTATTCTTATTCTGCAGATCCCTGGATAGCATTTTTACAAAACCATCAATATGCCTCAGGGGAGATCGTAAATCATGTGATATACTATAAGCAAAAGCTTCCAAATCCTGATTTGCTTCTTCAAGTTCTGCAGTGCGCTTGCGAACTCTACCTTCTAATTGCTCATTGAGTTCCATAATTTTAAGCTGTGCCTGCCGCGCTTCAGTAATATCTTCACCAATACTTGTGATAAGCGTGCTATGATGGTCGTTGTCTTTAAAAACAGTTTGATTCCATTTAACCCATCTTCGTTGTTTATTTTTGGTTAAAATTTGATTTTCGAAATGGTTGGTTGTCATCTTACCCTCAAAAAGCTGGTCGTAAAAGTTGAATTTGATCCGGTTTTGATCTTCTTGCGGAACAAATATTTCGAACCAGTTTTTCCCGATAATTTCGTTTTGTTGGTACCCGGTAACTGAAGTAAAATATTCATTACAAAAAATAATACTTCCATCCGTTGCAATACTCACAGTCATCAATTTAATATTTTCGAGTAAATTTCTGAACCTGGCCTCACTTTCCATAAGTACCCGGCGAATAGATCGCTGTTCAGTAACATCCCTGGTAACACCCACCAGCCCGATGAACTCTTTTTTGTGATTAAAGATCGGAGTGATCATTACCTCGGCCCACACCGTATTTCCGTTTTTACACCGGTGTTTAAGTTCCGTTGTAACTATTTCTTTGTTTCCCTCAATTATTCTGGGTAAGTATTTATCAATAAGGGACCTTGCGTTTTCGATGGACTCATGATGCAGAATTGAAGTTATTTCAGTTCCAATGATCTCCTCTGGCGTAAATCCGGTTAATTTAGTTATAGAAGGACTTACGTAATTAAATAAAAGTGAAGGTCCTGTTTTCCAAATGATATCACCTGTATTTTCAGCCATCAGCCTGTATTGATTTTCACTTTTTCGCAGGTTGTCCTCTGCTGATCTGAACGCTGTTATATCAGTTATATAACCTTCTAAATAGGGATCCCCATGTTTATTGATGAGTTTGCCTTTTTCCCACAACCATCGTTCACTTCCATCTTTACGGCGAATTCTGTATGTGATTTCAAAGGGTTTGTTTGCACTTATATTTTGTTGTATTGAATTCCAGATAAATGGCCGGTAACCTTCTGCAATAATTGATTCAAATTCAAATTCATCTGTAAGTTCTTTTGCTGTATAACCCGTTATTTCAAGAGCTCCTTCACTTACATAAAGCATTTTATATCCTGCTTTGTTTTCGCATTGGTATACCATTCCGGGTAAATTATCATAAATCGATTTCAGGTTCAGAGGAATATTCTTTGTCTTTTTTGACGCTTTATCTTCAAATGATTCCCGAACTATAATGATAAACTCAGAATTATCCTGAAATGATGAACCGTTAACCGCAATGCAATCAATGTTTAGCCATTGAACATTTTTACCGAGATATATAAAGCCAATTTCTATGTTTATTTCAGGCTTTCCGGTTTCAATAACCCTGGTTACCGGATGATCTGCCTCAGTAAAGATTTTTCGATTCTTGTTAAATAAAATGAGTTCGGTATTATCAGGTGGCAGTGGAAAAATATTTTTAAGCTGATCACGGAACAGTACATTTGCTCCTTCGGTAATTCGGAGTATGGTTCCTGAATTATCAATTAAAATCAGGTTGTCATTACTGCTTTTGAAAAACAAATCGAAAAAATCAATTTCCAGATTTCCCTGGCCCTGATTTAATGAATTGTTTGCGCGTAAATCTTCGATTCTCGGGGTCTGCTTTTTAAAAATCATAACTGGGTTTTGCAGATTCAGAACAATATAAATTGCTCTAAAACCTCAAATTTAATAAAAAATAGACAAAATGAAAAATTTACCTTTACTGGACTTAAAATTGACTGATAATGCTTTTGTAGCAGCTATTTATTGATTATTACTTTTGCAGTGTATTGCCCCCCTTCACCAACTATTTGTATAAAATAGGGGCCACTTTTAAAGGATGATAAACTGAACTTTACAGGGTGGACCGAATCAATTTGTTTTTTAAGTACGAGCTGCCCTGTCATTGAAAATATTGAAACTTCATGATTTGAAGAAGTTTTTGCTTCATTTTTCAATACTAAAAAACCGTTGCTGATATATGCCTGCCACGCAGGTGTTGTTATTTGATCCGGAATATGATTTATAAGCAACTCAATTTCTACCAGCAGATTTTCATCAACCACTTCGGCTGTTCCCTGAACAAGAAAATAACCTTCCTTTAAAACTGTATAAGAATAACTTCCGGGTAAAAATCCACTGAATGTGGTTTGACCGGTTTCATCGGTGTAATGAATGATCCCGCCCATATTAACCAGGGCACTGTCGATGGGGTCTCCTCCCGGATTTTCGGTGACGAGATAGGTTATATCATAATAAACAATTGGCGAAAAAATAACTTCTTCAGTCACGTCGGCATCGGTTATTACAACCTGTCCGGATGCATCGTAATATTCGTCGTTTGTAACTTCATAAGGATAAACACCCGGATCATAATTGGAATAAAGGGCCTCACCCGATTCATTTGTAAGTTTTACATTTCCCGAGAGGTTTACTTCGGCACCCTCCACCGGATTTAACGTAAGTTCGTCAGTTACCATAAAAAGAATGTCAAATCCTGATTCACATACTTCTGACTCAATCCATTCATTTCCGGTCATATTTACAAGATTTCCATTGTAGTTGCCAAAATAGTCTGGTAATTCAAGTCCTTCGGTTTGGTTGAAGTTGTAATAGGCGATCAGGTTATCAACCAAAGATGGATCACCGCTGATACATTGATATTCCTGGATTTCAGCCTGTGAGAGGGCCTTATCCCAAAAGCTAACCTCATCTACCTTGCCATCCATATAGAAGTCATTATCGAGATAATCAAGCGAACCGATGGTGACTTCGTAATTTGAAAAGTCGATTGTTCCCGAAGCGATCACCTGTGAATCCAATATACCATTATAATAAAAGCGCAATTGCTCGCCATCATAAGTTACAGCCATGTGCTGCCATTCATTGGGTACCACCTGGGTTGTTGATCCCGAATTGATGCTGAATTGACCCGCATTGGTCGTAATTCTGATTTCGAGGTTGGTTCCGTTCAACTGTACAATGTAAAAATCGCAGATCCCCTCATTTTTAATTCCGAAGTAACCGTCAAAGTCGGGCCAAACACAGTTGCCGTTTTCAGGGTAAACCCAGCCACACATCGAAAAAGAATTTAGTCCGGCGAATATGCCGGTGCCATTGGGAATGGCCACATAATCATCTATACCATCAAATTCGAGTGCATTACTCACCGCTTTTACCATTTTTGTAGTAACAGGTGCTGATGTTTGCGCGAAGGAGGTGATTGAAATTACAATTAGTAAAATAACCAGGGCGGTAATCTTTTTCATGAGTGATCAGTATTAGTAATGCATTAAAATTACTAAAAAGATTATCACAGATCAGTTAAAAAATTTTTTTCTAATTTATCTGTTATTTCCTGATTGAGGTCGGTGTAGCAATGTAAACCGTTTATAAAAACGCTCAATTTCGCCAGTAATTATTTGAAAGATCTTTATCTGGAATTTCCGGATTACCAAGTTCAAGCAACTCAATAACCGTATCCTTTGGCAGTGTGATCTCGAATTCTGTTTTACCCGCTTTCCAAATGTTTGCCGGATGACTTTCAACCGCTGTTTCTCCATCTGCAGTTTTATAGTGCAGTTCAATGGGTACCGGGTAATTTCCGTATTTGGCAATAGTAACTTTATTTCCGTTTACCGCTTTTATTCCAAGATCGGGGTATCCTGACTGGTAAAACCAGGGTTGCCAAAACCAGCTTAAATCCTGGCCCGACACTTCATTGAAAGTATTAAAAAAATCGTAGGGAAGAGGGTGTTTTCCATTCCATCGGTTCATGTATTCCAGAAGTGCTTTTTTAAATAATTCATCTCCGAGGATCAATTTTAAAACATGATAAGCTGTCGCGGGTTGATTGTATGAGGCTATACGTGCTGATGAAAAATCGTTGTGCTGATAACTCAACGACATCAGTGGAAGCGCAGATTCGGAGCCGGCAAAATTGATAAATCCTTTGATTTCTTTTTCCATGTAATTGCTTTCCGGATCCAAAGTTTTAGCGAAACCTCCGGGCAGAAAAGCGGCCCAGCCCTCATCCATCCATGCATATTTGCGTTCATTGGTTCCCATGAAAAAAGGAAAATAACTGTGTGAAATCTCGTGAAATAAAAGTTCTGCAAATGATTCAAAATCTTTGGGTGCCCCGTCATTGGCCATCATGGGTGTTTCCATTCCACCTCCAGATGAACCTGCACAAAAGGATGTCATATGCGGATAGGGAAAAGCAAATCCCGGTAGTTGGAATGACATATATTTGATGGATTTCCGCGAAATAGATGCTGCCTGATCCCAGTGTTTGGTCCCATCCGGATACAGGACATCGGCTAAAACCCTCCTCATTGTTGATGAGTCCACAACCAGGCTGCTTCCGTCCCAATTGGATTGAGTGCTCATGGCAAAGGAAAAATCAGGAACATTTTCAGCCTTTATTTTCCAGGTATGGGTTTCCCCTGTTTTGAAAACATCGTTTTTATTGTAATCCTTTTGCGTGATGATATTGATAACTTCATCTGATTTCAGTGCCTCTTTATACCGGTGTACAATATCTTTCTGCAGAATTTCATCCAGATTTTCAGGATCACCGGTTGATCTTAAAAGGTAATTCGCCGGAACAGTGAGATTGACCTCAAAATTATTAATGTCGTTGTAAAACTCAACCAGGCCCGTATATTCCACCTGGTCCCAACCATCTACATCGTCATAAACAGCGATTTGCGGATACCAGTATGCGATAAAATAATGGCCATCAGCGTATTTGCGCATCCGCAATCCCCGCTGAGTTGGAATTTTAACTTCCCAGTCAATTTCAATTTCAGTTTTGGAATGGGGTAAGATTTTATCCTTCAAACGAATGTTGAGGTTGGTGATCCACCACCAGGGGAAATCTTTACCGGTATCATATACTTTACCATCAATGATCAACTTCGTGATTTGCACTCCTTCCGTTAAATCACCTTCATTGGCAGGCCACTGACGTGCATTCCCTTTTCTGAAAAAATCCTGGTAAACCCGGATGACAATATTTTTTAATGTGTCGGGTGAGTTGTTGAAATAGGTAATTACCTCATTTCCACTAATGCTTTCAGTGTCGGTATCAACCGTGGCATTGATTTTATAGTTTGATTGGTTCTGCCAGTAATTAGGTCCGGGAATTCCATCTTTACTGCGTGTTTGATTTTTATAGGCCTGCTGGATATTTGTCGGAATTGGAACCTCTTGTGCAATGCCTAAATGGAAAACTAAAAGCAATGCGATAACCTGGATTGTTTTCATTTTAAGAAGATTATTTTTCAAAATTAACCAATTCAGGAAAACTGATCATTTGAATTTTCAAAGGGGCAAATGGAATTTACAATTTGCAGACTTAAAACGGCTGATGGCAAATTTTGATATCCAAAAATGTCTTCAATTAAACTTTTTTCTCAACCTTTGTAAGAGAAAAACAAGTTCATAAATTCAATTGATAAATCTTATTGCAATGAAAAAGCACACCAATTATCTTTTGTTGATCCTTTTATTCCTTTCAGGATATAACTTTACAATTGCGCAAGATGAGCCTGAATCAGGCAAATTAACGCTCGACCGCATTTTCTCAGGTGAATTTCGCCCGGATTATTTTGGCAGGTACAAATGGCTGGGCAACGGCGATTATTACACCTTGCTCGAACGTTCAGATTCCATAAAAGGTGGGATGGACATTGTAAAGTACAATACCAAAAGCGGTAATAAAGAATCGGTATTGATTGCAGCCTATGAACTGTTCCCCGAAGGCGCAGAAAAACCGCTGAGGGTTTCCAATTACACCTGGTCCGATGATATGTCGAAACTTTTGATCTTTACCAATACCCGTCGTGTTTGGCGAGCCAATACCCGTGGAGATTACTGGGTGTTTGATATGAAAAATAAAAAGTTGACCCAACTGGGTGCCAGCCTGCCCGAATCTTCGCTCATGTTTGCCAAGTTTACCAAAGATGGTAAAAGTGCAGCTTATGTAAGCAAACACAATATTTACACTCAGGATCTTGCGTCAGGAGAAATTAAACAACTAACATTTGATGGTACGGAAGAGATCATCAACGGAACTTTTGATTGGGTTTATGAAGAAGAGCTGGCCTGCCGTGATGGCTTCCGCTGGAGCGATGACGGGAAATACATTGCCTTCTGGCAACTGGACGCTTCCGAAATTAAAGATTTTCTGATGATCAACAATACCGATTCATCGTATAGTTTTACCATTCCGGTTCAGTATCCCAAAGCAGGTGAAATGCCTTCCGCAGCAAAGGTGGGCTACATTGATGTGGTAAGTGGTGAGATCACATGGATAGATATCCCCGGAGACCCCAAAAATAATTATTTACCCCGGATGCAATGGATTGGGAATACTCACCAATTACTGATTCAGCAACTCAATCGCCACCAAAATGAGAATAAATTATGGTTGTTTGATTTGGCTTCAGGTCGGCTCAATAATTTTTATACGGAACATGATGAAGCGTTTGTGGATATCGACTGGCCGGACGTGACACAAGGCCACTGGGGCATGAGCGATGTGCTGTTTTTGAGCAACAACCGTGACTTTATCTGGGTTTCAGAAGGAGATGGATGGCGGCATATTTATAAAAAGAACATAGCAGGTGCCGATAATGAAATGAAACTCACACGTGGTGATTATGACATCGCCACTATATATGGCATTGACGAAAAGAAAGGGTATGTTTATTTTAATGCTTCGCCTGATAACTCAACACAGCGTTATCTTTATCGCATTGATCTGAATGGAGGTGGAAACCTGACCAGGCTCACATCCGAGGAGAAAGCTGGCATAAATCAATACGATCTTTCACCGGGTATGCAATTTGCCATTGAAACCTCTTCGAGTTTAACCACGCCAAGAACTGTGGATCTGATCTCGCTACCTAAACCAAAGTTGGTTCGTGAGCTTGTTACCAACGATGAATTCAAAGAGCAAATGTCAAAAATAGACCTCGGGCAGACTGAGTTTTTCAAAGTCACCACCGAAGATGGTGTGGAAATGGACGGTTATATGATCAAGCCTCCTGATTTTGATCCTTCAAAAAAATACCCCGTACTGTTCGATCTTTATGGCGAACCCTGGGGGCAAACAGCCACTGATTCATGGGGCAATCTGTGGCATCACATGCTGGCGCAGGAAGGGTATATCGTAATGACCATGGACAACCGAGGAACACCCTGTTTGAAAGGGCGTGAATGGCGAAAGTCGATTTACAAAAAAGTGGGTGTGATCAACTCCGGCGATCAGGCTGCCGCCACCAAGGAGATCATCAAGTGGGATTTCATCGATCCTGATCGTATTGCCGTTTGGGGCTGGAGTGGAGGTGGCTCTATGACACTCAATCTCATGTTCCGCTATCCTGAAATTTATAAAACCGGGATGGCTGTTGCTGCTGTTTCCAACCTGCGATATTATGATAATGTTTACCAGGAGCGGTATACAGGCATTCCACAGGAAAACCCGGAAGTGTACGACGAAGGCTCTCCCATTAACTTTGCTAAAAACCTGGAAGGAAACCTGCTGATTGTTCACGGCACTGCCGACGACAATGTGCATTACCAAAATGCAGAGGCATTGATTGTTGAACTGATCAAAAACCAGAAACAATTTAATGTGATGCCTTATCCCAATTGTTCGCATGGAATTTATGAAATTGAAGGTGCAACTACACATCTTTTTACTTTGCTCACCAATTATTTGAAAGAGCATGTTGAAGCAGGGGGGAAATAGGGATTGGTGAGCCCGATAGCAATCAGGAGTGATTTGAGATAGAACCTGTTGAAATTTTAAAATTTCTTAATAACTCAACACTTTTGAGGTTTGATCGTTTGAGTAGCAATGATTGGCGAAGGAAATATTCACGACAAGCCTAACTGGTTTGATCACCGGCTGATGGACGGGGGACCGGTTTACACCGAAACACACCCCGGACAACTGATCGTGGAACCCTGGAATGCACTCTCATCCCTGCTTATTGTATTGCCGGCTATTTACTGGTTTTTTATCATCCGAAAAGATTGGCAAAATTACAAGTTCATGCTTTATGCTATTCCTTTGATGATCATTGGGGGAATGGGGAGCACCCTGTTTCATGCGTTTCGTGTTTCGCGTTTTTTTCTTTATATGGACTTTGTTCCACCTGCTATCCTCACAATTTCAATGAGCATTTATTTTTGGATCAAAATTCTAAAACGCTGGTGGTATGTGTTTTTTATCATCATCCCTACTTTTTTTCTGCGATTTTTAATGTTCGGCGAATTGCCACAACACACGGCAATTAATGTGTCATATATCATGACGGGAATTATCACTGGGCTACCGTTGTTGCTCCTCATGTTTAAAACCAAATTTTTCAAAATCAACTATGTAATTTACACTATCCTGCTGTTTATAGCTGCCATTCTTTTCCGCGAGCTGGATACCCGCGAGTTTAGTCTGTTCCCGATGGGTACGCACTTTTTATGGCACACCTTTACCGGGGCAGGGGCCTGGTTCATTTTGGCTTATTTGTATGCTTTTCGTAACCGGGAAATGGAAGCGGGAGGTTGAATTAGTTAAATCGGTTAAATCAGTAAATTGGGAGCACTTTTAACTATAGTCACTTCAAACTTTTAACTATAGTCACTTCAAACTTTTAACTAAAGTCACTTTAAACTCCAGCCCCTATTTAGAATAAATTTAAATTTAAGTAAAGCAATACTTAATTTCTTTTATTTTTAATTTTGTCGGAAAAATAAATACAAATGAAACGAGAGATAATTGTCATTGACGAAGAAAAATGTAACGGTTGCGGAGCATGTGTTCCTGAATGCCACGAAGGTGCCTTGCAGATCATCGACGGAAAAGCGCGCCTGGTCAGTGACCTGTTTTGCGACGGGCTCGGAGCCTGTATCGGTCATTGCCCCGAAGATGCGCTTACCATAGAGGAACGCGAAGCCGAACCTTACAATGAAGTTAAAGTGATGGAGTTGATGATACCCAAAGGTGAAAATACGATACTTGCGCATCTGCGGCATTTGAAGGATCATGGTGAAACTGGTTTTTTAGCGGAAGCAATAAGTTATCTGGAGGAAATCAACTATCCCATGGATCTATCGGATTTTAATAACAATGAAATGAATGTTAAAGATATGGTTAATGATTTGTTTGGATCGACCGGGCATGGCGGATTTGCCGGATGTCCGGGTTCGCAGGAGCGGGTTTTTAATATTGATATGGAGCAGGTAGCAGCTGCCGGGTCGCCGCAGGTTGAAGCGAAATCAGAATTAAAACAATGGCCGGTGCAGTTACATTTACTGAATCCGCAGGCCGGTTATTTCCGAAATGCAGATGTGGTGTTGACCGCCGACTGTGTGGCTTATGCCATGGGCAACTATCATCAAAAATACCTGAAAGGTAACAGTATTGCGATTGCATGTCCCAAGCTTGATTCAAACCTGGAAAGTTATGTGGCAAAGCTCACTTCCATGATCAGTGATTCAATGATCAATACCATGACCATCCTACGTATGCAGGTACCTTGCTGCGGAGGTTTGGTGCAAATGGCCCAGATAGCCACCAACCAGGCAAACAGGAAAATACCTTTGAAGGAGATTGTTGTTGGTGTGGAGGGAGATGTTTTGAGTGAGCAGTGGCTTTGAGAAAGTTCTGGGTTCTGAGCCTGCCTACCGGAGGTGGGTTCAGAGTTCAGGGTTCGGGGTTCTGAGTTCAGAGTTCAGCTCGCCTCCGCCGGTTGGCGGATTCGGACGGAGGTTCAGGGCATGCCTACCGGAGGTAGGTTCAGAGTTCAGCCCGTCCCTGACAATTAGCGGAATCGAGTGGGAGTTGCGTTGGCTCCCGCAAGGGATTTATGGAAGTGGTGGATTTGTGAAAATGGTTACAGAATCAAAGCCCGCCTCCCGGAGTGAGTTTCTGGGTTCCGGGATGAGAAATTGAGGAATATAAATTTTAAATAAAAAATATGGAATCAAAGGAATTCGGTCATTCAATGGTGATGAAATTTGCGGATAAAGTAGAATATTCGTCTGAGGGTATTGTAAGCAAAAGGGTTCTGCAAAAGGAAAAAGGAAATGTTTCTTTATTTGCCTTCGACAAAGGTCAGCAGTTGAGTGAACATTCAGCCCCATTTGATGCGATGGTGCAGGTGCTTGAAGGAGAAGGGGAGATAAAGATCAATGGCAGGTCATTTACTTTGCTCGAAGGAGAGACGATCATCATGCCGGCCAATGTGCCGCACGCTGTATTTGCTGCCGAAAAATTCAAGATGCTATTAACGATGATCAAATCCGAATAATCATGAAATTCACGATCTTTCAGCATGTGCCCTATGAATCGCCGGGCTATATCCTGGACTGGATAATTGAAAACGGTCACAGCATTGAGGAGGTTAACTTTTATGATCATCCCAAATTACCTGCTGTGAAATCAACCGAAAACCTTATCGTGATGGGCGGACCGATGAATATATACGATGATGATGAGTTTAGTTGGCTACCGGAAGAAAGGGATTTTGTCAAGAAAGCTATTCAGCAGGGAACAAAAGTGCTGGGCGTTTGTCTCGGTTCGCAATTTATAGCTGATGCGCTGGACGCAGCGGTTTTTAAAAATGAACATAAAGAGGTAGGCTGGTTTGACGTGGATGTTAAAGATGAAAATCTTCCTGAAATGTTCAGGGGTATTTTCCCAAAGACCTTCAAAACCTTCCATTGGCATGGTGACACTTTCAATATGCTTGACGGGATCAAAAGCTTTGTCTCGACAAAAGCAACCGCCAACCAGGCTTTTATTAAAGAAAATGTGGCAGCATTTCAGTTTCACATGGAGATGAAGCCAGAAGGGGTGGATGCATTGATCCGGCACAATGAAACCCTTTTTGAGGAGGATCTTCCTTTTGTACAAAAGCCCGGTCAAATGCTTCACATGAATGAATTGCACGAATCCAACCGTAAAATTTTATTTCAGTTTTTGAATACATTTTTTGAAGGATAAATGAATAAAACACGGATCGAACGGGAGAAAAAAACAGTAAACAGCATGATCGCGCTGTTTTGCAGGGCACAGCATCATCCTGAAAACGGAATATGTGAAGATTGTAAATCACTTGTCGCATATAGCAATGCCCGTCTCGACCGTTGCCGGTTTGGGGAAGAAAAGCCGGTTTGTTCAAAATGCCCGGTTCATTGTTACAGAAAAGACCGGAGAGAAGAAATCAGGCAGGTGATGCGATTCGCAGGTCCATGGATGATGCTACACAGACCGTGGCTGGCGATCAGGCATTTGGTGGATTCGAAACTCACCGGTTAATATGGAATAATGGAAAAATGGAATTTTGGAATGTATGACATCGTGACTTTAAATGAATACGTCAATCAATTATTCCAAAATTCCACCATTCCATTATTCCGGTACAAATTCAAAAATAGAAACTTGTAAACAGAGCTTAAAACACAAACAGAAAAGTACACGAAACATGAGCGAATTAATTAACAATTCAGAAAAGCGTAAAGAGTTACTCAAACATATGATCCTGCAGATCCATGCCGGTGAAAACCCGGATATGGTGCGGGAGCAATTGATCAGGCTGATGTCGAAGATCCCTTATGGCGAAGTGGTGGAGGTTGAGCAGGAGCTGATCAGTGACGGTATTCTGACCGACCAGGAGGTGTTACAATTTTGTGATCTGCATACCGAAGCACTGGAAGGTCACATCGACCAAACCGGTGCACAGGAGATCCCGGCCGGCCACCCGGTGGATGTTTTTCAAAATGAAAACAGGGAACTGGAAAAGGTGATCGCAGTTTGTAACAACATTTTTGCAGGCCTGGATCAACTTGAGAACAGTGAACAGGTGGCTGAAAAAATGCTCGAACTCAGGCATCAGTTCAACCAGTTGATGGATGTGGACAAACATTACCAGCGAAAGGAAAACCTGTTGTTTCCCTATCTAGAAAAAATCGGTGTAACCGGTCCCCCCAAGGTGATGTGGGGCAAACACGATGAGGTGCGCAACATGCTAAAAGGAGCCATCGAAGCACTATCAGTAGATGAGAATGTGACACCTGAAGAAGCAACCGCCATTCGTGATATGGTTTTAAAACCTGCCACAGAAGGCATTGCAGACATGGTCATGAAGGAGGAGGAGATCCTTTTCCCGATGTCGATGGACAAACTCACCGATGCCGACTGGTTCGACATTGCCAAACAAACCAACGAGATCGGCTATTGTCTGTACGATCCGCAGGAGGAGTGGAAACCGGAAGGCGTTGACCTGCTCAGCCAGGTGAAAACCGAAGGACCGCAAATCCAGTTGCCCAGCGGCAGTTTTACCAATGAAGAGCTCACAGCGATGTTGAATACCCTTCCGATCGATATGACTTTTGTGGATAAAAACGATAAGGTGAAATATTTTTCGCAGGGAGCAGAAAGGATCTTTCAGCGTAACAGGGCCATTCTGAACCGGGATGTGCGGATGTGCCACCCACCGTCGAGTGTGCATATTGTCGATCAGATCGTGGATGATTTTAAAAGCGGCCGGCAGGATTCGGCGCCATTCTGGATCCAGATGAAAGGGATGTTCATCCACATCGAATATTTCGCCATGCGCAACGAAAAAGGCGAATACCTCGGTACCCTGGAGGTTTCTCAAAATTTAACAGGTAAACGCGCCCTGGAAGGTGAACAGCGGATTTTATCGTACGGGGAGAAGGGTGAGCAGTAGGCAATATGCAGTTTGCAGTAAGCAGTTTGTCATAGGCATTATGCTGGTGTAAATTTGAAAATCGACAACTGCAACCCGCAACCCGCAACATTAAACATTAAACTAAAACAATGAACAATCTAATCATAACCCCAAAAACCAAAGTAGCCGAATTATTGAATGCCTATCCTGAACTGGAGGATGCATTGATCGACATTGCTCCGGCATTTAAAAAATTAAAAAACCCTGTCCTGCGGCGGACTATCGCAAGGGTGACATCCCTGCAGCAAGCGGCCTCAGTGGGTGATGTGCCGGTGGATGTAATCGTGAATAAACTACGTGGTATCGTTGGACAGGAAGCCCTCGAAGATGTCGAATCAGGAGGAGAATACGGAGGTGGAACGCCCTCCTGGTTTTCAGAAGAGAAGATCGTTAAAACCTTTGATGCGCGTGAAACCATTGCCCAGGGCGGCCATCCGCTGGGTGATGTGATGGGCGACCTGCACAAATGGGACGGTGGGATCTATGAACTGATCACTCCATTTTTACCGGCGCCTCTCATCGACAAAGTGAAAGAGCAGGGTTTCGAAACCTGGACAAAACAGGAAAATGATGGATTGTTCAGGAATTATTTCTGGAAACAATAATGTAGAGACGCGATGCATCGCGTCTCCACACCCAATCGATGCATCGCATCTCCACAACCAATGACCTATCGAATAAGCATTTTTAGAGAAAGAAATGAGCAGAAAGAAATTAATCAGGAGGTTACGAAAATACCATAAATGGCCCTCCATCGTATTGAGCATTTTTACCCTGATCTTTGCCCTGTCCGGGATTGTGATGAACCACCGGGAGCTGTTTTCCGGGGTGGATGTTTCACGGGAACATTTGCTGGAGGATTACCAATACAAAAACTGGAACAATGCTGCCGTGAAATCGGCCTGCCGAATGAGTCCCGATAGCATCCTGGTTTACGGGAATATCGGTGTTTGGCTCACCGACAGCCTTTTCAGCGATTTTACCGATTTTAACGACGGCTTTCCAAAGGGTATCGATAACCGCAAAATCTTTAAAATTCATAAATCAAAGCAAGGTAATCTGTATGCAGGGACGTTGTTTGGAATGTACAGGTTTGATAACCGGAATCGCCATTGGAAATTTGTGGAATCTCCTTTCGGGAAAGAACAGGTAGTGGACCTATTTGACCGGAATGACAGCCTCTACGTGCTGACCCGCTCGTTTTTATTTGTAACCAAAGATAATCCGGGCAATTTTATTTTTCGAAAAATAATGCTTCCCCCACCTGTGAATTACGACAACAAAGAAGGCTTGTTCAAAACCCTATGGATGATCCATAGCGGGGAGATCGGTGGTTTTGTCGGACAATTGTTCGTCGATTTGATTGCCCTGATTTTCATTTTTCTCACCCTCACCGGATTGATTTACTGGCTTTTTCCGAAGTGGATCAAACGCAGAAAACGTAAAGAAAAAACGATCCAATACATCAAATCGGTCAACCAGTTTTCACTTCAATGGCACAACAAGATCGGGGTGTGGGTGGTTGCTTTTTTGTTGATCACCACGATTACCGGGATGTTTCTCCGGCCCCCTTTGCTGATCACCATTGCGAATGCATCGGTCGGGAAAATTCCATTTACACTGCTTGATTCCCCCAATCCGTGGTACGACAAGCTGAGGCGGATTTTTTATGATGAACAAAAAGAACGCTATGTCATCGGTACCAACCAGGGAATTTATTATTTGGATAAGGAGTTCAGCAATGTATTAATCCCTTTTAGTACACAACCTCCGGTGAGTGTGATGGGCATCAATGTGTTTGAACAGATGCCCAACGGGTCCTACCTGGTCGGTAGTTTTAGCGGTTTGTTCCTCTGGGATCCCGACAGAAGGATATTAGTTGATTATCTCCATCCAAATCGTCCTGTAAATTCAAACGCTGGGGGTCCACCCATCGGTTCCGATCTTTCGGCCGGACTGATCACCCTGAATGGAAAACCGGTGTATCATTTCGACTATGGTAGTGGCGTTTCATCCGCTACCGGTTTCAGAACATTTCCTGACATACCTGAGGAGATCATTCAAAAAAGCGGCATGTCGCTTTGGAACCTGGCCCTGGAATTCCACACGGCCCGCTATTACCAGTTTATGTTTGGCGGGCTATACATTCTGTTCATCCCACTTTATGGCCTCACGATGATCCTGATCCTGGTTACCGGATTTTGGGTTTGGTGGAAAGTGTGGCGGAAGAAAAAGAGGACTCCTTATTTAGAATCAAAATAAATTTCCTGAATAGCCTGTTTTTTAGCAATATTATCATTGCCGGGAAAATTTCCTGTTATAATTTTGAAAAAAAGTAATTAAATACCTAAAATATTAAAAAATGAAAAAAGTAATCATCAACTTTACCTTAGCGTTATTCATTACTTTAAGTTCAGTAATGGCCTTTTCGCAAACAACAGAAATTAGCGGGCAATTCAGGCCCAGATATGAGTATCGGCATGGATTTAAAACTTTAATACCGGATGGGCAAATTGGAGCCAATTTTGTTTCGCAAAGAACCCGAATAAACCTCAAGTATTCTGATCAATTTTTTCGGTTGGGGTTTAGTTTGCAAAATGTGGGCGTTTGGGGCGAAACCGGAACACTGAGTATTGCAGATGTGAATGGAACCGCATTTCACGAGGCCTGGGGAGAGATTCTTTTTTCAGAGAAATTTTCGATGAAAGTCGGGCGACAGGAGATCATTTATGATGACCACCGCATTTTTGGTAGCGTTGATTGGGCTCAGCAGGGTCGAAGCCATGATGCAGCAATCATTTCAATAAAGCCCAAAGATGTTTGTAAACTTGACATTGGTTTTGCCTATAATGCCAGGCGCGAAAGCCTTTACAAAGAATATTATCATTCTACAGAGTATAGGACTTTCCAGTACATTCACTGGCACCGGGATTTTAATCAGTTAGGGGTTTCAGTTTTACTTTTGAATAATGGAATGACATACCTGGATATGACGGATACAACAAGTATCGGTGATCCTGTTGAAAAAATTGCTTATAGCCAGACCCTTGGTACAAGAATTACATATTCAAATGAACGGTTCGCAGCAAACGGTGCATTTTATTTTCAAACAGGAAAAATATCGGCTGACACAACCAATGATGGAACAATGGAGTCTTCACGTGATTTGTCGGGTTTGTACTTTGCAGGAGATATTAAATATAATTTCAATGCAGGTTTTTCGGCCGGTGCCGGATTTGAGTATCTTTCAGGAAACAGTATGAAAGATCCTGCTGATAAAGACGAGGCTTTTAAACCGTTTTATGGTACCAATCATAAGTTTAACGGGTGGATGGATTACTTTTATGTAGGCAATCACATGCAATCGGTTGGGTTGTTGGATATTAATATTCCGCTTGCCTACAAAAAGAACAAAATAACAGTTATGCTTATTCCGCATTTTTTCCAAAGCACTGGCGACATTGTTGGGCCTGCTGCCGACGGAATATTCAGGGATTATGACAAG
>ERZ795053.807-NODE-807-length-39786-cov-9.384435_pt1 | contig 39786 bp, 38 predicted proteins | sample MGYA00375137_ERZ795053 | MGnify/ENA primary metagenome ERZ795053 (study PRJEB30182, sample SAMN05720284) | activated sludge metagenome | isolation source: Anaerobic digester | place: Hong Kong | collected 2014-12-17 ... | reverse complement strand
GCGCCAGATCCTCGATCGAGTAGATGTCGTGGTGCGGCGGCGGCGAGATCAGCGTGACGCCAGGCGTGGAATGCCGCAGCTTGGCGATCAGCTCGGTCACCTTGATGCCGGGCAGCTGCCCGCCCTCGCCGGGCTTCGCGCCCTGGGCGATCTTGATCTCCAGCTCCTCGCAATTGTTGAGGTATTCCGCCGTCACCCCGAAGCGGCCCGAGGCCACCTGCTTGATCTTGGCCGAGGCATTGTCGCCGTTCGGCTCGGGGATGAAATGCGCCGGATCCTCGCCGCCCTCGCCGGAGTCGCTCTTCGCCCCGATCCGGTTCATGGCGATGTTGAGCGTCTTGTGCGCCTCGGGGCTGAGCGCGCCGAGCGACATGCCCGGCGTCACGAAGCGCTTGCGGATCGCGGTGATGCTCTCGACCTGGTCGAGCGGCACCGGCGCGGATCGCGGCTGGAAGTCCAGGAGGTCGCGCAGATGGATCGGCGGCCGAGACTGCATCGCCCGGGAATAGCGCGTCCAGATCTCGTAGGAGCCCCGATCGCAGGCCGATTGCAGCACATGCATCGCCTGGGCTTCCCAGCCATGGGTCTCGCCCGAGCGCCGCGCCTTGTAGAAGCCGCCGATCGGCAGCACCGCGGCGCCGCCGCGCCAGGCCTGGGCATGGATGCGCTCCACCTGCCGCTGCACGCCGGTGACGCCGATGCCCGAGATCCGGCTGACCATGCCGGGGAAATATTCCGCCACCATGGCGCGGGAGAGCCCCACCGCCTCGAAGTTCAGCCCGCCGCGATAGGAGGAGATCACCGAGATCCCCATCTTGGACATGACCTTCAGAAGGCCCCAGTCGATCGCCTCGCGATAGCGGGCGATCGCATCCGTCAGGTTGCCCTCGATCAGCCCGCGCGCGATGCGGTCGGCGATGGAATCCTCCGCCAGATAGGCGTTGACCGTGGTCGCGCCGCTCCCCACCAGCACCGCGAAGTAATGCGGGTCGATGCATTCCGCCGAGCGCACGTTGAGCGAGGTGAAGGTCCGCAAGCCCTTGCGCGTCAGCCAGGAATGCACCGCGCTGGTGGCCAGGATCATCGGCATGCCCGCGCGCGTCGCATCCTGCCGGTGGTCGCTCAGGACCAGATGGTTGGCGCCGGCGCGCACCGCGTTCTCGGCCTCGGCGCGGATGCGCGCGAGCTCGCCCTGCAGGGCGTTCGCCCCCTTGCCCACCGGGAAGGTGCAGTCGATCGCCACCGCGTCCTCGCCCGCCCGCTCGGCGAGGAAGGCGAAGCGCGCGTTCGACACGAAGGGGCTCTCGAGCGTGTAGATCTCGGTCTGGGAATTGTCCTGGTCGAGCACGTTCTTGAGATTGCCGAACCGGGTCTTGAGGCTCATCACCCGATGCTCGCGCAGGCTGTCGATCGGCGGGTTGGTCACCTGGCTGAAGTTCTGCCGGAAGTAGTGGCTGAGCGGCCGGTAGCGGTCGGAGAGCACCGCCGGCGGCGTGTCGTCGCCCATCGAGCCGATCGCCTCCTTGGCGTCCTCGGCCATGGGATGCAGGATCGTCTCCAGATCCTCGATCGAATAGCCCGCCGCGATCTGCCGGCGGCGCAGCTCGGCGCCCTCGTGGACCGGGCGTTCCTCGATCCCCTCGGTGACGTTCTCGAGATCGACCACCGAGGCGATCCATTCGCCGAAGGGCCGCGAGGCCGCCATGTGGTCCTTGATCTCGGCGTCGTGGTAGAGCTTGCGCCCGACCATGTCGACGGCCAGCAGCTGCCCCGGCCCCAGCGCGCCCTTCTCGATCACGCTCAGGTCGTCGGTCGGCACCATGCCGGCCTCGGAGCCGGCGATCACCAGCCCGTCGCCGGTCACCACGTAGCGCATCGGCCTGAGCCCGTTGCGGTCGAGCCCGGCGCAGACCCAGCGCCCGTCGGTCATCGCGAGCGCCGCCGGCCCGTCCCAGGGCTCGATCACCGCGTTGGCGTAGGAATACATGTCGAGCCAGGCCTGCGGCATCTTGGTGGCGAGCTTCGACCAGGCCTCGGGCACCAGCATCGACTTGGCCATGGGCGCGATCCGTCCCGCGCGCACCAGCACCTCGAAGACATTGTCGAGCGCCGCCGAATCCGACGAGCCGGGCGCCACGATCGGCTTGATATCCTCGGCCAGCTCGCCGAAGTAATCCGAGCTCATGCGGATCTCGTGGCTCTTCAGCCAGTTGAGGTTGCCCTTGAGCGTGTTGATCTCGCCGTTATGCGCCAGCATCCGGAACGGCTGCGCCAGCCACCAGCGCGGGAAGGTGTTGGTGGAATAGCGCTGGTGGTAGATGGCGAAGGCGCTCTCGAAGCGCTCGTCCTGAAGGTCGGGATAGAAGACGCTCACCTGCTCGGCCAGCATCATGCCCTTGTAGATCATCGACCGGCAGGACATCGAGCAGATGTAGAAGTCGCGGATCGCCGATCCGGCCTTCTCGATGCGCCGGCGGATCACGTAGAGCTCGCGCTCGAAGGTCTCCTCGTCGACGCCCTTGGCGTTGGAGATCAGGATCTGCTCGATCTCGGGGCGGGTCGCATTGGCCTTCTCGCCGAGGCAGGTGATGTCCACCGGCACGTGCCGCCAGCCGTAGATGTAATAGCCCATGCGCAGGACTTCCGTCTCCACGATGGTCCGCGCCGCCTCCTGGGCGCCGAAATCCGAGCGCGGCAGGAAGATCTGGCCCACCGCCATGCGGTCGCCCTTGGGCTCGTGGCCGGTGCGCCGCACCTGGTCCTCGAAGAAGGCCGTGGGGATCTGCACATGGATGCCCGCGCCGTCGCCGGTCTTGCCGTCGGCATCCACCGCGCCGCGGTGCCAGATCGAGCGCAGCGCCCGGATGGCGTTCTCCACCACCTGCCGCCGCGGCGTGCCGTCGAGCGCCACCACCAGACCCACGCCGCAGGAATCGTGCTCCTCGCTCGGATGGTAGAGCCCCTCGGCCTCCAGCCGCGCGAACTTCGCCTCCTGTCGGGCAGCCCAGCTTTCGTCGTAGGTGGTCATGGCAGCTCTCCGAGCTTGAGGTTGGTCGGAACGGCGGTCGGGCTTCCGGCGGCGTGCATGCTCATTCTCCCGCCGCGCCGGCGATCGCACTGTCGGGCACGAACCGATGCGCCGCCTCGTATTCCGCCCGGGCGATCCGGGGATGGTCGCCGGCGAAGCCGTGCGCCTTCCAGGCCCGGTCGGCATAGATCTCGTGGTCGATCGGGAAATCCGCCGCCGCCCCGAAGGCACCGGGCAGCAGCTCGAACACCGCGTCTTCGGCCCCTTCGCCGGTATCGCGCATCCAGAGCGCCGATCCGCAGATCTCGCAGAAGGCCCGCTCCGCGAAGCTCGACGAGGCGTAGCGCCGGATCGGCCCGGTGGCGGTCACCGCCGCGGCGGGTGCTACGAACATCATCATCGCCTGGCCCGCCCAGCGCCGGCACATGTCGCAATGGCAGACCGAGAGCACCGGGGACGCCTCGCGCACCTCCAGCGTCACCGCGCCGCAGAGGCACCGGCCCCGCATCATTGCCCGGCCTCCGCCTGGCGCGACAGGGCCGTCACCGCCGGCCGGCCCAGAGCTCGATCCTTCCGAATCGCGTGCATGACCCCCGCATGGACCTCCCGCGCCACGCCGGTCACTCGGCGGCGAGCAGGGCCGAACGCTGGCCGAGCCAGTCCAGGATGCTGTCGGCCGCCTCGCGGCCGTCGCGGATCGCCCAGACCACGAGGCTCGCGCCCCGCACGATGTCGCCCGCGGCGAAGACCCCGTCGAGGCTGGTGGCATGGCTGCGGAAATCCGCCTTGATCGTGCCCCAGCGCGTGACCTCCAGGCCATCGGTGCCCCAGAGCCTGGGCAGGTCCTCCGGGTCGAAGCCCAGGGCCTTGATGACCAGGTCGGCCGGTTCGGTGTAATCGGCGCCCTCGATCTCCTCGGGCCGCTGCCGCCCCGTGGCGTCCGGCGCGCCGAGGCGCATCCGCGCCACCCGCACGCCGCTGACCCGCTCCTCGCCGATGAAGCCGCGCGGCGCGGTCAGCCAGGCGAACTGCACGCCCTCCTCCTCGGCATTGGCGACCTCGCGCTGGCTGCCCGGCATGTTCGCCCGGTCGCGGCGGTAGAGGCAGGTCACGCTCGCCGCGCCCTGGCGGATCGCCGTGCGCACGCAGTCCATCGCTGTGTCGCCCCCGCCGATCACCACCACGCGCCGGCCCTCGGCGTTCAGCACGCCCGAATCGAAATCCGGCACCGCATCGCCGAAGCCCTTGCGGTTCGAGGCGGTCAGGAACTCGATCGCCGGCACGATCCCGTCGAGCCCCGCGCCCGGCCCGCCCAGGTCGCGCGACTTGTAGACGCCGGTGGCGATCAGCACCGCGTCATGGGTCTCGCGGATCTCGGCGAAGGTCACGTCCGCGCCCACGTTGCAGTTCAGCCGGAAGGTGACGCCGCCGTCCGAGAGCTGGTCGTTGCGCCGCACCACCACTTCCTTCTCCAGCTTGAAGCTGGGGATGCCGTAGACCATCAGCCCGCCGGAACGGTCGTAGCGGTCGTAGACCGTCACCTGCACCCCGGCCCGGCGCAGCGCATCCGCCGCCGCCAGCCCGCCCGGGCCGGCGCCGATGATGCCGACGCTCTCCGGGCGTTCCTCCATCGCGGTGATCGGCTCGACCCAGCCCTCTTCCCAGGCGGTGTCGGTGATGTATTTTTCCACCGCGCCGATGGTCACCGTGCCATGCCCGGCCTGCTCGATGACGCAATTGCCCTCGCAGAGCCGGTCCTGCGGGCAGATCCGCCCGCAGATCTCGGGGAAGGTGTTGGTGGCTTGGCTGAGCTCGTAGGCCTCCCTGAGCCGGCCCTCCGCGGTCAGCTTCAGCCAGTCGGGGATGTTGTTGTGCAGCGGGCAATGGGTCTGGCAATAGGGCACGCCGCATTGCGAGCACCGGCTCGCCTGCTCCGCCGCCTTGGCCGCCGCGAATTCGCGGTAGATCTCGTGAAAATCGCCCCGCCGCTCCTCCGCGCCGCGCTTGTCCGGCATGTGGCGCGCGACCTTGACGAATTTCAGCATGCGCTGCTCAGCCATTCCACCCTCCCGGGCCCATTCCACGCCCCAGACACCGATCAAGCCCTGATACCGGATCCCGAGAGTCGATAAAAGTAATACTTGCTGACCTATATGGCGAAAATTCCGCTCTGCACGCGAAAGATTCCTGCTCCGACCCGGAATTTAGGTATCAATCCGGACCTATCGACCCGTCTTAAACCTGTTGTGCCGGGCCACTATGGTCGCCAGCGATGATTCGGCCCGCCGCGAGGATACATGCCGCTGTTCCAGCTCTCCATCCTCGCGCTCGTGCAGGGCATCACCGAGTTCCTGCCGATTTCCTCCTCCGGACATCTGATCCTGCTGCCCTGGGCGCTCGGAACCCCCGACCAGGGGCTGATGATCGATGTCGCCGTGCATGTCGGCACCCTCTTCGCGGTGATGCTCTTCTTCCGCCGGGACGTCGCCCGGATCCTCTGCGGCACGATCCACCTCCTGACCGGCCGGCGAACCCCGGACGCCGCCTTCGCCGGGCTCATCGCGATCGCGACCATCCCGGTGGTTCTGGCCGGCTTCCTCTTCAAGGTCACCGGGCTCGAACAGGCCATGCGCTCGGTCGCGCTGATCGGCTGGACCATGCTCGGCTTCGGGATCTTCCTCTACTGGGCCGACCGGCGCGGCGCGACCACCCGGACGATCGCCGACTGGCGGCTGCGCGATGCGATCGTGATGGGGCTCTGGCAGGCGGTGGCGCTGGTTCCCGGCACCTCGCGCTCCGGCATCACCATCACCGCGAGCCGCCTGCTGGGCTTCCGCCGCGAGGACGGCGCGCGGATCTCCATGCTGATGTCGATCCCGACCATCATCGCCTCGGGCACCCTGCTCGCCACGGATGTGGTCGGCCAGGCGGACTGGGCCGCGGCAAAGGACGCCGCGATCGCCGCATTGCTCGCCTTCGGCGCCGCCTATGTCGCGCTCGGCCTGATGATGCGCCTGCTGCGCAGCATCAGCTTCACGCCCTATGTCATCTATCGCGTGGTCCTGGGGATCGTGCTGCTCGCCATCGCCTATAGCTGAGCCCGGATTCCGGCCGGAGCGCACGGCGGCCCCGTGACCGGCTGCGAGCGCGGCGGGGTTCTAGCTCTCGCGAAGGTTCCGCGCCGAGGCGGTGATCGCGTCGAACTGGCCATGCGGGCGGTAGGCATAGAGATAATCCGCCAGCACCGCCTCCATCGCGGTCGGCGTGATGTCCAGCGCCTCGAAGCCGCGCGCGTCCGGCGCCACGACATTGTCGCGGGCGAGCAGGCGGACCTGATCGGCCGTCAGCAGGGTATTGGTGAAGAGCCCGAAGCTCCAGCGCTGCGCCAGGTCGAGCACCGCGCCCTGGAACCGCGCCACCCCGAAGGGCAGGGAGAGCAGCATGCGCCGCCGCTCGATCAGCCGCAGCAGGCGCTGCATCAGCCCGCGGAAGGTCTCCACCTCCGGGCCGCCCAGCTCGTAGATGCCCGGGGCGACGTCCTCGGTCGCGGCCTTGACCGCCGCGGCCGCCACGTCGTCGACATAGACCGGCTGGAACCGCGTCTTCGCGCCGACCAGGGGCAGCACCGGCGACAGGCGCGCCATGGCGCCGAAGCGGTTGAAGAAATCGTCATCGGTCCCGAACATGATCGAGGGCCGCAGGACCACCGCGCCCGGAAAGGCCTCGGCCACCGCCGCCTCGCCCGCCGCCTTGCTGCGGGCGTAGTCGCTGTCGCTCTCCGCGTCGGCGCCGATCGCCGAGATCTGGACCATCCGGCCCGCGCCCTCTTCGCGGGCGATGCGCGCGACCCGCGCGGCCCCCTCGTCCTGGACCGCATCGAAGCGCTGCTTCCCGGTCTCGACCAGGATGCCGACGCAATTGATCACCACATCGGCGCCCGCGATCGCCCGGCGCGTGGATTCCTCGTCGCGGACATTGGCCTGCACCGGCTCGACCTGCCCGACCACGCCGTAGGTCCGCACGAAGAGCGCCTCGTTCGGCCGGCGCACGGCGACCCGCACCCTCCAGCCTGCGCGGGCCAGCCGCTGGGTCACGTAGCGGCCGAGAAAGCCGGAACCGCCGAAGACGGTCGCGATCGGGGAGGGATTCTTCTTGCTCGTCACGGGGCATCTCCTGACGCGGACGCCTTCCAGATAGAACGATCCGGCCGCCCGAGACAAGTCCGAGCCCCGAGGTGCCGTTGACAGGGGTCGGCGCCGCCGTATATGTCCGCGCGATCGGCACCTGCCCGGGTGGCGGAATTGGTAGACGCGCTGGCTTCAGGTGCCAGTTTCCGAAAGGAAGTGGAAGTTCGAGTCTTCTCCCGGGCACCACGGAACTCGCGCCGGCGCGCGCACCGCTGAACCGGGCGCGGGCATGGCATCAGCGAGGACCGCCTTGGCGAATCATCTCCATAGGGGCGACCTGCCGGACGGGCTCGACCTCGGTCCGGTGGTGGCCATCGACAGCGAGACCATGGGTCTCGTGCCCGCACGCGACCGGCTCTGCGTCGTGCAGCTCTCCTCCGGCGACGGCGAGGCGCATCTGGTGCAGATCGCCGCCGATCAGGAGGCCGCGCCGAATCTCGTGCGCATGCTGGGCAATCCCGAGCAGCTCAAGCTCTTCCACTTCGGCCGCTTCGACATCGCCGTGCTGCTCCACCGCTTCGGGGTGCTGACGGCGCCGGTCTATTGCACCAAGATCGCCTCGCGGCTCGTGCGCACCTATACCGACCGCCACGGGCTGCGCGACCTGCTCCGCGAGGTGCTGGAGGTCGATATCTCCAAGCACCAGCAGTCGAGCGACTGGGGCGCGGCGGATCTCAGCCCGGCCCAGATCGACTATGCCGCCTCCGACGTGCTGCACCTCCACGCCCTGCGCGACGCGCTCGATTCGCGGCTCGCGCGCGAGGGGCGGACGGCGCTCGCCCAGGCCTGCTTCGATTTCCTGCCGCATCGCGCCGCGCTCGACGTGGCGGGATGGGACGAGCAGGACATCTTCGCCCACAGCTGATCCCCCATGCAGACCACGCCCGCGCCGCCCGATCCCCTGCAGCTGGTCGCCACCGGCCGGCGGGTGATCGCCATCGAGGCCGAGGCGCTCGCCAGCCTCGGCGGCGCGCTGGACGAGAGCTTCGCCCGGGCCGTGACGCGCATGCTCGATGCCAAGGGCCGCGTGATCGTCTCGGGCATCGGCAAGTCGGGGCATGTGGCGCGCAAGATCGCCGCGACCCTGGCCTCGACCGGCACGCCGGCGCTCTTCGTGCATCCCGCCGAGGCCAGCCACGGCGACCTCGGCATGATCACCCGCGACGACGTGGTGCTGCTCCTGTCGAATTCCGGCGAGACGGCCGAGCTCGCCGACCTCATCGCCTATGCGCGGCGGTTCGGCATTCCGCTCATCGGCCTCGCCGGCCGCGCCGACAGCACGCTGATCCGGCAATCGGACATCGGGCTGGTGCTGCCGCCGGCGACCGAGGCCTGCCCGGTCGGCCTCGCGCCGACGACCTCGACCACCATGGCGCTGGCGCTGGGCGATGCGCTGGCGGTCGCGCTCATGGAGCACCGCGCCTTCACGCCCGAGGATTTCCGCGGGCTGCATCCCGGGGGCAGGCTCGGGGCGCGGCTCGCCACCGTGGAGCATCTGATGCATGCCGGCCCGGAGGTGCCCCTCGTCGCGCCGGAGACCCCGATGACCGAGGCGCTGCTCGAGATGAGCCGCCGCGGCTTCGGTGTCGTGGGCGTGGTGGATGCCGCCGGCGCGCTGGTGGGCATCGTCACGGACGGCGACCTCCGGCGCAACATGGACGGCCTGCTCGGCAAGCGGGTGGCCGATGTCATGACGCACCAGCCGCGCACGATCCGCACCACCGCGCTCGCCTCCGAGGCGCTGGGGATCATGAACGCTCGCAAGATCACCTCGCTCTTCGCGACCACGCCGGAGGCGCCGGAACGCCCGGCGGGCATCCTGCACGTGCACGACTGCCTCCGGGCCGGCGTGGTCTGAGGCGATGCCGGTCGGGCCGGGGCTCTATTCGCGGGTCGTCGCAATCCTCAAGGTCTCGCTGCCCCTGGTGGCGCTGGGGCTCCTCTCGGCCCTCTTCCTGATCCAGACCGACGAGCGCCTCGGGGGCGATCTCGTCTTCACCAAGGGCGACATCGCGGCGCTGGGCACCGGGCAGCGGATCAGCGACGCGATCTTCTCGGGGACCACCCGCGACGAGGACCGCTTCCGCTTCACCGCCCGGCAGGTGGTCCCCGACGCCGCGCCGCCCACCCGCGCCGCCATCACGACCCTCGCCGGCACCATCGACTTCACCGGCGGCCTGTCGGTGGCGGTGCAGGCCGACGGCGGCGATCTCGACATCCCGGCGCAAAGGCTGGGGCTTTCGGGCGACGTCCGGATCGAGACCTCCGACGGCTACCGCATGGCGGCCGATACCGTCACGCTGGACCTGCGCGACGGCACGCTTGTCGCCGGCGACACCGTCGAGACCGAGGGGCCGATGGGACGGATCGACTCCCGTACCCTTTCGATCGTGCCTTCCGAGGGCGACGGCCAGGCCCGAAGGTTTTCCTTCGGAGATGGCGTGCGACTGGTATACGATCCGCGCGCAAGTGCCCACTGAGACCACCCGAATGATCCGCCTGCTCATCCTCGCCGCCCTTCTGCCCGCGACCGGTCCGGCCCTCGCGCAGGGCACCGAGGTGCCTTTCGGCGGCCTCAGCCACGATGCGACGCTGCCCGTCGAGATCACCGCCGACAGCCTGGAGCTCGATCAGGCGGCGGGAACCGCGCTCTTCACCGGGACGGTCAAGGTCGGCCAGGGCACGCTGCGGATGGCGGCGGACCGCATGGAGGTCTTCTATGCCGGCGAGCCGGGGTCGGACACCGGCGCCATCCAGCGGATGCAGGCCGACGGCAACGTCACCCTGTCGAACGGGGCGGAAGCCGCGGAATCCGCCCATGCGACCTACGAGGTCGCCACCGGCATCATCGAGATGGACGGCGAAGTGCTGCTGACCCAGGGCGCCAACGCGCTCTCGAGCGAGCGGCTGCGCATCGACCTCAACGCCGGAACGGGCGCGCTCGAGGGCCGGGTGCGCACGATCTTCGTGCCGAGCGCCGGCGCGGGCCAATGAGCGAGCGCCCCGAATTTCGCGTGACCGAGGGGGATTCCGGGCTGGAGGTCCGCAACCTCGCCAAGAGCTACCGCAAGCGGCCGATCCTGCGCGACGTCTCGCTCACCCTGCGCCGCAGCGAGGTCGCCGCCCTGCTCGGCCCGAACGGCGCCGGCAAGACCACCTGCTTCTACGCCATCGCCGGCCTGGTGCCGCCGGACGCGGGCACGATCACCGTCGACGGCGAGGACGTGACCTGGCTGCCGATGTACCGCCGCGCCAAGCTCGGCATCGGCTATCTGCCGCAGGAGGCCTCGGTCTTCCGCGGCATGACGGTGGCCGACAACATCCGGGCGATCCTCGAGCTTTCCATCGACGATCTCGAGAAGCGCCACGAGATGCTCGACGAGCTGCTCGGCGAATTCTCCATCACGCATCTTCGCCGCACCCCGGCGATCACGCTCTCGGGCGGCGAGCGCCGCCGCGTCGAGATCGCGCGCTGCCTCGCCGCGCAGCCGAAATACGTCCTGCTCGACGAGCCCTTCGCCGGCGTGGACCCGCTGGCGGTGTCGGACATCCGCGCGCTGGTCAGCCATCTCAAGGACCGGGGCATCGGCGTGCTGATCACCGACCACAACGTGCGCGAAACCTTGGACATCGTCGATCGTGCCTATATCCTGCATGCGGGAGCGGTGCTGATGAGCGGGACGCCGGATGAGGTCGTTCGCGACGACAATGTGCGACGGGTCTATCTGGGCGACAGCTTCCGCATCTGACGCGGGGCCGGGCGGAGGATGCCGCTGATGGCGCTCACGCCGCGGCTGGAGATCCGGCAGAGCCAGTCGCTGGTGATGACGCCGCAGATGCAGCAGGCGGTCAAGCTGCTGGCGATGTCCAATCTGGAGCTGTCCGAATTCGTCGCGGCGCAGGCCGAGCGCAATCCGCTGCTCGAGATCGAGCAGCGGCCGCCGGCGGCCATCCCGATCCGGCGCGGCGCCGCCGGCGGCGGCGATACCGACGCGCTCCTCTCGGTGGCCGAGGACATCTCGCTCTGGCAGCATCTGCACACCCAGATCGGCGCCATGCGCCTGTCGCCGGAACTCGCGGACATGGCGGCGCTGATCGCCGACGAGCTCGAGGACGACGGCTATCTGCGCGTGCCGCTCGAGGAGGTCGCGCAGCGGCACCGCCTATCGTCCCGGGACGCGATCCGGGCGCTCGCGGCCGTCCAGGCCTGCGAGCCGACCGGGGTCGGCGCGCGCAGCCTGCAGGAATGCCTCGCGCTGCAGCTGCGCGAGCGCGACCGGCTGGACCCGGCGATGCAGGCGCTCCTGGCCAATCTCAAGCTCGCGGCCGCCGGCCGGATGGCGCAGCTCGAATCCCTCTGCGGGGTCGATGCCGCCGATCTCGCGGACATGCTCGCCGAATTGCGCGAGCTCGACCCGCGGCCCGGGGCGCGCTTCCAGGTCGCGCCGGCGCAGATCGCGGTGCCGGACGTCTTCGTGCACCGCACGGGATCGGGCGGGCTGGCGGTCGAGCTGAACACCGAGACCCTGCCCCGCGTGCTGGTCAACAACGTCTATGCGGCCGGCCTCGCCGGACGAAACGCCGAGGCGCGGGCCTTCGTCGCCGAATGCCGGACGAGCGCCAGCTGGCTCGTGCGCAGCCTCGAGCAGCGGGCGCGCACCATCCTGAAGGTCGCGACCGAGATCGTCCGCCACCAGGAGCGCTTCTTCGACGGCGGGGTCGAGCAGCTGCGCCCGCTGACCCAGCGCGGCGTGGCCGAAAGGGTCAGGCTCCACGAATCGACGGTGAGCCGGGTCACCGCCGGCAAGTTCCTCTCCTGCAGTCAGGGCAGCTTCGAGCTGCGCTATTTCTTCGGCGCCGCCTTGCATTCGCTCTCGGGCGGCGACGCCTTCGCCGCGGCCGCGGTGCAGAACCGCATCCGCCAGATCATCGTCGCCGAGGACAGGATCCGCACCGTGTCCGACGACCGGATCGTGGCCATCCTGAATGGCGAGGGGATTGATATTGCGCGGCGCACCGTTGCGAAATACCGTGAAGGGATGGGCATACCCTCCTCCGTGCAACGTCGGCGCCGGCAGGCTTCTCTTGGCGGAATCTAAACGGTTCCGCGCTAGGAAGTCTCGCCAGCCGCGGCGTTGACATCGAAGCGGGGCGCGTCCATAGGGTCCGCCCGCGGGCGGATCTGTCCCAATGCGACAACACAGGGGCACGACATGCGCATTCAGGTCAGCGGGAAACAGATCGGCATCGGCGACGCATTGCGCAGCCATGTCGAGGATCGTCTTCAGGACGCGGTCGGCAAGTATTTCGACCGTCCGGTCGAGGCGGTCGTGACCTTCTCGCGCGATCGGCACGAATTCTGCTCCGACGCGTCGGTGCACCTGCCGACCGGGCTCACGGTCCAGGCGAAATCCCGCGCCGACGACATCTACGCCGCCTTCGAGGGCGCCGTGGACCGGATGGACAAGCAGCTGCGCCGCTACAAGCGGCGGCTGAAGGACCATCACCGGAACCGCGAGAACCCGATCGATTCCATCGGGGCGCAATCCTACATCCTCGCCGGCCAGGATCACGACGAGGCGGACGAGCCGGACACGCTGCAGCCGGTGATCGTGGCCGAGATGGAGACCTCGGTGCCGCATCTCTCGGTGGGCGAGGCGGTGATGCACATGGAACTCGCCGGCGCGCAGCTGCTGGTGTTCCGCAACGAAAAACATGGCGGCGTGAACGTCGTCTACATGCGCGACGACGGGAATATCGGCTGGATCGATCCCCGGAACGATCGCTGAGGGCTGGAAATCGCGAAAGGGAGTCTCCTTCATGGAGCTGTCGGACATCATCGGCGTGGACGCCGTTCGGGCGCCGCTGAAGGCCACGAGCAAGAAGCGTCTGCTGCAGGATCTCGCGGAAATGGCCGAAACGGTCTACGGCCTGCCCGCCGAGACGGTCTACAAGTCCCTCATGGAGCGCGAAGGGCTCGGCCCGACCGGGGTCGGCCGGGGCGTGGCGATCCCCCATGCCCGCTTCGAGGGGGTCAATCGGGTGATCGGCCTCTTCGCGCGGCTCGAGAAGCCGGTGGACTTCGAATCGATCGACCGCCAGCCGGTCGATCTGGTCTTCGCGCTCTTCGCGCCGGAAGCGGCCGGCGCGGAGCATCTCAAGGCGCTTGCGCGGGTGTCGCGCACCCTGCGGAACGAAGCCGTCTGCGCCAAGCTGCGCTCGACCTTCGACCCGTCGGCGATCTTCGCGATCCTCACCGACGGCAAGGCCGAGCAGGCGGCCTGACCGGAGGCCGGCGAACCGGCGGCATACGGCCGCCGGGTGATCGCTTCCGACCGGCGCCGATCTGCCATGGCGACGGCGCCTTCCCCTCGCGGATTTGGCAAGGGCAGATCCGCGCGCTCCGGCCGACGAACCGGCGCGAGGCAATGCCTCGTAATTGCCGGTTCGGGCCGTACCGCGGCCGATCCACCTGGGTTTCGTGTCGTGCCGGCGGCCGTTTCGGCCTGAGGCGAGGCCTCCGGAATGGCGAAAAGGCCGCGCCCCGCGCGGCCTCGCATCATTCCCCCCGGGCCGAAAAGGCGAGGCGCCGGTGGCGCCTTGCCCGGTCCGGTCGCCCGGAGGCGCGAGCCGCAGGGCGAGGGGGTGCAGCTTCACCGTCGGTTGAGGATCGGGACGCGTCGGCCCTGGACGGTGCGCAAAGCGCGCCGGCCCCCGGCAGGGCCGGCGCGGCCCGATCGCCACGGGTCGATCGGGCTGGGGACCTTTGCCCCGCTTGGGAAGTAGGTCGCCGGAGAGGGGCTCGATCTCAGAGCGCGAGGCGATAGCCCGCGGCCTCGGCGATATGGCGTTTCTCCACCGGCTCCGAGGCTTCCAGATCGGCGATGGTGCGGGCGACGCGCAGGACGCGATGGTAGGCCCGAGCGCTCAGGCGGAACTTCCGGGCGATGTCGGCGAGCAGGGCGGAAGCGGCGGAACTCGGCGCAGCGATGTCCTGGAGCAGGTCGCCCTCGGCATCGGCGTTGAGCGCCACATCCGCAAACTCGGCGAACCGGTCGCGCTGGATCGCGCGGGCCTGCGCCACGCGCGCCGCCACGGCCGCGCTCGCCTCGCCCGGCGTGACCGAAGCCAGGTCGGTCAGCGCGACCGGCGGCACGTCGATGCGCAGGTCGAAGCGGTCCATCAGCGGCCCGGAGATCCGCCCGAGATAATCCGCGCCGCAATCGGGAACGCGGGCGCAGGCGCGCGCCGGATCCGCGAGATGCCCGCAGCGGCAGGGGTTCGCCGCCGCCACCAGCATGAAGCGGCAGGGATAGCGCACATGGGCGTTGGCGCGGGCCACCACCACGTCGCCGGTCTCGATCGGCTGGCGGAGCGTCTCGAGCACCGCGCGCGGGAATTCGGGCAATTCGTCGAGAAACAGCACGCCGTGATGCGCGAGGCTGATCTCGCCGGGCTTCGCGCTGCGGCCGCCGCCGACGATCGCCGCCATCGAGGCGGTGTGATGCGGCGCGCGGAAGGGGCGCCTGCGGCTGATCCCGCCCTCGTCGAGCAGGCCCGCCAGCGAATGGATCATCGAGGTTTCCAGCGCCTCGCCGGGATCGAGCGGCGGCAGGATGCCGGGAAGCCGCGCGGCGAGCATCGACTTGCCGCTGCCCGGCGGGCCGATCATCAGCAGGTGATGCCGGCCGGCCGCGGCGATCTCGAGCGCGCGCTTGGCGCGTTCCTGGCCGCGGACGTCCCGCAGATCCTTGTCGGCGCCGCTGTCCGCGACGATCCCCGGCCGGGCGGGCGCGAGCACGGCGCGGCCGTTGAAATGGTTGACGAGGGCGAGCAGGGTCTTGGGCGCGATCACCTGCACCGCCTCGACCCAGGCGGCCTCGGCGCCGCAGGCCGCCGGGCAGATCAGCCCGCAATCGGCCTCCGCCGCCGCCAGCGCGGCCGGCAGCGCACCGATCACCGGCACCAGCGAGCCATCGAGCGAAAGCTCGCCCAGCGCCACCTGCGCGGCAACGGCGTCGGCGGGCACCACCTCCATGGCCGCGAGCACCGCCAGCGCGATGGGCAGGTCGAAATGCGAGCCCTCCTTGGGCAGGTCGGCCGGCGAGAGATTGACGGTGATGCGCTTGGCCGGAAGCGCGAGCCCCATCGCGGTCATCGCCGCGCGCACCCTTTCGCGGGCCTCCGAGACCGCCTTGTCCGGCAGGCCGACGAGGTTGAAGGCGGGCAGGCCGGCGGCGATGGCGCATTGCACCTCGACGAGGCGCGCCTCCACACCCTGAAATGCCACCGTATAGGCGCGCGCGACCATGTTCCTGCCCGGTTCGACCGGCGCGAGCCTTGCGCGAGGCGCCTTGCGTTTTGGTTAACGCGCGGTTTCCCTCAGGCGGGACCGGGCCAGGGCCGCGCGGGCAGGTCGAGGTCGTAGCCCGGCTGGATCGTCGGCTCCGCCAGCCCCGCCCGGCGCCATTCCAGGAAGGTCGGATCCGCCAGATGCGCCGCGACATAGGCGCCCGCGGCCTCGCCGACCGGGAGCCCGTAGGTGGCGATGCGGGTGGCCACCGGCGCGAAGAAGACATCGGCGAGGCTGTAGGCGCCGAAGAGCCAGGGGCCCTCGGCGCCGGAGGCGCGCCGCGCGAAGGCCCAGAGCTCCTCGATGCGCGCGAGATCGGCGCGCACGGCCTCGGAGGCGGCGAATCCGACATAGCTGCGGCGCAGGTTCATCGGGCAGGCGGCGCGAAGGGCGGTGAAGCCGGAATGCATCTCGCCGACGAGCGTGCGGGCGAGCCCCCGGTGCCGCGGCGCCGAGGGCCACAGCGCGCGATCCGGATGGCGCTCGGCGAGGGTCTCGGCCATCGCCAGGCTGTCCCAGACCAGCACCGCATCGCCGCCCTCGCGGAACCTCAGGGCGGGAACCAGCCGCGCCGCCCCGAAGCCCGCGAGCATGGCCCGGAACTCGGGCGTGTACATCGCCGCCTGGACCGGCGTCACCGGGATCGAGAACCGGGCGAACATCAGCCAGCCGCGCAGGGACCAGCTCGAATAGCTGCGGTCGCCGATCGCCAGCTCGTAGGTCATCGGGACACTCCTCCAAGGCTCCGCTCGCCCTGTCGGTGACGGATGCTGGCGGCGGGCGCAAGCCCCCGGCGACGCCCAGGGCTATCGCATTTGGAGCCCAGACTTTCTTCTTCGACCGTCCCTTCACAAGATGAGGGCAGCGCCCGGCCCGGCGGGTGCGAAGCGCCCGCCTGGGGGCGGGGCGGGCGCTGCCCGGCGGTGCCCGCCGGGCGGGATGGTGAAACCAGCCACGCCCGAAACTCATACGGACGGGGTCGCGTTGCCAAATGCAAGCCCCCGGCGACACCCAGGCCCGCCGCCCGCCCTCGGCGCCAAAATGGAAACAATCCGTTTTCTTCGGCCCGGAATGATCCAGATGGCCGGTTCGTGCGTATTGATCTCGAGGACACGGGTGCGATGCCGGGGTCGGCGCCGCACCGGAAGGCGGGAGGGCGCGAGGATGGCATTCGACGACACCGGCATCCGGACCGTGACCCGCCGCGCGATGGGCGCGGAAATGCTCGATGCCGAGACCGAGCTCGCCCTGGCGCGGGCCTGGCGCAACGCCGGCGACGAGAAGGCGCTGCACCGGCTGGTCAATGCCTATATGCGGCTGGCGATCTCCATGGCCTCGAAATACCGCCGCTACGGCGCGCCGATGCCCGACCTGATCCAGGAGGCCGGCGTCGGGCTGATGAAGGCGGCGGAGAAGTTCGACCCCGACCGCGGCGTGCGCTTCTCGACCTATGCGGTCTGGTGGATCAAGGCGTCGATCCAGGACTACGTCATGCGCAACTGGTCGATGGTGCGGACCGGATCGACCTCGTCGCAGAAATCGCTCTTCTTCAACCTGCGCCGGGTGCGCGCGCGGCTGGAGCGCGAGGCCGTCGCCAGCGGCGAGGTGCTCGACGGGCACCGCCTGCGCGAGCTGATCGCCGAGGAGGTCGGGGTGCCCCTGCGCGACGTCGAAATGATGGACGCCCGGCTCGCGGGATCGGATTTCTCGCTCAACGCCCTGCAGGCCGGCGAGGAGGGCCGCGAGTGGATGGAGACGCTCGAGGACGAAGGGCCCCAGGCCGCGGAGACCGTGCCCCGCAACGAGGACATCGCCCGCGTGCGCGGCTGGCTCGCGGATGCGCTCGCCACGCTCAACAAGCGCGAGCGCATGATCGTCGTGGAGCGCAAGCTGCGGGACGAGCCGCGCACGCTCGAGAGCCTCGGGGACGAGCTCGGCCTGAGCAAGGAGCGGATCCGCCAGCTCGAGGCCCAGGCCCTGGTCAAGCTGCGGCGCCGTCTCGAAAGCGTGACCGGCCCGGCCGCGGAAATGCTCGCCACGGCCTGAAACCGGGTGACCCGTTCCGGCGCCCGTGCCATAGTACGGGCGTCTGACGGAACGGGAATATCGATGAGACGCGTCCTCCTCGCGGTTTCGCTGGTCGTCCCGGCGATCGGCGCCGCAAGCGACGGCGTGGCGCAATCCGCGGAGATCGCGGAGGCGGCGCGATCGGCCGAGATCGTCGTGCTCGGCGAGATTCACGACAATCCCGACCATCACCGGACCCAGGCCGAGATCGTCGCGGCGCTGCAGCCGGCGGCCCTGGTCTTCGAGATGATCCCGCAGCAGTTCGAGGACGAGGTCAACCGTCTGCGCGCCGCGGGCGCCTCGCGCGAGCAGATCGCCGAGGCGCTGGACTGGCACGACAGCGGCTGGCCCGATTTCGACATGTATGCGCCGATCATGGAGGCCGCGCCCGAGGCGCGGATCTTCGGCGGCGGCCAGCCGACGGCCGAGGTCCGCCGCGCCATGCTCGAAGGGGCTGCGGGGGTCTTCGGCCCCGATGCCGAGAAATACGGCCTCGACCAGCCGCTGCCGCCCGAGGAGATGGCCGCGCGGGAGGACCTGATGCGCGCGGCCCATTGCGGCGGCGTGCCGGCGGAGATGCTGCCCGGCCTCGTGGAGGCGCAGCGCTTTCGCGACGCCGGGCTCGCGGATGCCGCGCTCTGGGCCCGGACCATGGCCGGCGGCGGCCCGGTCGTGGTCATCGCCGGCACCGGCCATGCGGACAAGCACCGCGGCATGCCCGCGCTCGTGGCGGTGGCCGAGCCGGATGTGCGGGTCTTCGCACTGGCGCAGGTCGAATCCGCGCCGGACGACGCCGAGGACGACGCCTTCGACGCGGTCGCCGTCGCCGCACCGCCGGATCGCGACGATCCCTGCGCGGCATTCGTCGCCCCCGGCGGATAGCCTGCCTCGACCCTCCGACCGCTGCCGACCCCATCGTCCGGTTCGATTCTCGAGGGATCGACCGCCTTCCGGGGCACGGCCGGGGACGGGGGCACCGGTGCGCCTGCCCGGACGCCGGGAGGCCTCCCGAAGCCCCCACCCCAGGCAGGCCCTTGCAACCCGCGCGCCTTGGCGATTGAATTCCGCCTCGCCACGAAGGCCGCAGCCGCGGCCCGGTCTGATGCGGGCGTGGTGAAACGGTAGACACATGGCACTTAAAATGCCTGGGGCGAAAGCCCGTGCCGGTTCGAGTCCGGCCGCCCGCACCACGACCGGTCCTGGCGATATCGGCCTGGGGCGACGCGTTGTGCCGGCCCGGGAATGCTGCTAGATCTCCGCCGTCGATGCGGGCGCCCGGGCGGCGCCTTGCCCGAGTGGCGGAATTGGTAGACGCAGCGGATTCAAAATCCGCCGCCGCAAGGCTTGCCGGTTCGAGTCCGGCCTCGGGTACCAGATCGACGCGCGTTCCTGAGGCGAGGGGCAGTGGGATGACAGGCGCAGCGGATCCGAAGGCGCTTCGGATCGTCTTTCTCGACCGCGGCTCGATCGGCCCTTCGGTCGAGCTTTCGAAACCGGGCTTCCCCCATGAATGGGTCGAGCACGACCGCACCCATCCCGATCAGGTGGTCGAGCGGCTCCGGGGTGCCGATATCGCGATCTGCAACAAGGTGCCGATCCGCCGCGCGCAGATCGAGGCGCTGCCGGATCTGAAGATGATCGCCATCCCGGCGACGGGCTACGATGCCTTCGACATCGCCGCCTGCCGCGAGCGCGGCATCGTCGTCTCGAACGTGCGCGGCTATGCCACCAACACCGTGCCCGAGCATACCTTCGCGCTGATCCTCGCGCTGCGCCGCAGCATCGTCGGCTACCGGCAGGCGGTGATCGACGGCAGATGGCAGGATTCCGGCCAGTTCTGCTTCTTCGACTATCCCATCAACGACCTCGCCGGCTCGACGCTCGGCATCATCGGCGAAGGCGTGATCGGCCAGGGCGTCGCGCGCATCGCCCAGGCCTTCGGGATGCGCACGCTCTTCGCCGCGCACAAGGGCGTCGCGGGCATGGGGCCGCTCTACACGCCCTTCGACGAATTGCTCGCGACCTCGGACGTCATCACGCTGCACAGCCCGCTGATGCCGGCGACGCGCAACCTCATCGCCGAGCCCGAGTTCCGCGCGATGGCCCGCCGACCGCTCCTGATCAACTGCTCGCGCGGCGGGCTGGTCCACGAGGGCGACCTCGTGCGGGCGCTCGACGCCGGGCAGATCGCGGGCTTCGGCTTCGACTGCCTGACCTCCGAGCCGCCGGTGCCGGAGAACCCGCTGCTCGGCGTGCTCGGGCGGCCCAACGTGATCGTCACCCCGCATGTGGCCTGGGCGAGCGCCGAGGCGATGCAGACGCTCTGGGACCAGACGATCAGCCATATCGACAATTTCCACGCCGGGCGCCCGAGCAACACCCTGACCTGATCCCGCCGCCGCGAGCGGGGTTCCGCGCTCAGCGCACCGGTATGCCCGGCGCCTTGCCGAGCTTGCGGGTCACGCATTCGGCGACCGCCTGGCAGAATTCCGCCTCCCCCGCCGCGAGACCGCTCAGTCGCGCCGCCCGCCAGGCCTCCTGGTCGGCCGCCTCGCCATAGGCGTCGACGAGCCGGTCGGCCGCCTCGTGAACGGCGCGGCCATAGGCACGCCGCGCGCCGAAGAACGCGAACATCTCCACCCCCGGAACACTCCCACCGCCAAGTCTGCCACCGGGGCCGGCACCGGGCAATGTTTTGGTTAGGACGACGTTAATGCAGGGCAGCGGCCTCGCCGTCGACTCTCCTCCCGGCGCCAGAGGCCCCGAGCCCGATCGACCCGTGGCGATCGGGCCGCGCCGGCCCTGCGGGGGGCCGGCGCGCCTCGCGCACCGTCCAGGGCCGACGCGGCCCGATCCTCGACCTACGGTGACGCTGCGCGCCCCGCGCCCTGAGGCTTGCGCCTCCGGGCGTCCGGACCGGGCAAGGCGCCACCGGCGCCTCGCCTTTTCGGTCCGGGGGAACGCGGTGCGGGCCGCGCGGGGCGCGGCCTTTTCTCCATTCCCGTGGGTCCCTCCAGGGCCACGGGTGCTGGTCAGGCGGAGGGGCCGGTGGTAGGGCCAGGGTGACTTCCGAATACGATCGGCCCGAAAGGGCGCCGCATCCGCGTCACGCCGCCGGGCGGCGCGACGACCTGGGCTCCCGCAATTTCAGGATCTCGGACCTGCCCCCGGGGCCCTGGGCGGATCGCCGGAGGGCGGGCAGGCCTCGACGAGGCTTCAGTATTCCGTCGGCAGGACCGGCTCGCCGCGCATCCGCGCGACCCGATCGGCGACGGCCTCCCAGAAGTACCGCTCCGCCGCGGCCGTTCCCGGGACCCGTGCCGCCTCGCGCGCCTCGGCCTCCGCGACGGCGCCATGCGCCTCGACCAGCATTTCCGCGCGGCTGCGGATGTCGCGCCCGTAGTCGATGCGTGCTTGCAGCGAAGCTTTCATTCCCGTCCCCCGTCGCTCCCGGGGGGAGAATGCCAAATCCGCCCCTTTGAGACAAATGCTTCGTTATCGACCGGTTAATGGGCCCCGGACGGCGGCGCCGGCCGGCACAGGGCCGCTCACGGAAAGTTTGGGGGGCCGGGCCGGGCTTTCGGCCTATCTCGGATCTCCGGACGTCATCGAAGCCGAAAGGGAGGTCACGCATGCGACGCAAGAAGGCCAGCGATTTCGACCAGCGGCTGCTCGATCTCTACGACGGCTACGTGCACGGGCGCATGAGCAAGCGCGCCTTCCTCGACCACGCGGCGAAATACGCCGTCGGCGGGGTGACCGCGGCCGCGCTCCTGGAGAGCCTGCAGCCCGATTACGCGCTGGCGCAGCAGGTCCCCCCCGACGACCCGGCGATCGAGATGGCGGTCATCGAATATCCCTCGCCACACGGCACGGGCACGATCCGCGGCCTGATGGCGCGGCCCGCCGGCGCCGCGGGGCCGCTGCCGGCGGTGCTGGTGGTGCACGAGAACCGCGGCCTCAACCCCTATATCGAGGACGTGGTGCGCCGGCTGGGCAAGGCGGGCTATCTCGCCCTCGGGCCGGACGGGCTGAGCTCGCTCGGCGGCTATCCCGGCAACGACGACGCCGGGCGCGAGATGCAGTCGCGCCTCGACGGGGCGAAGCTGATGGAGGATTTCTTCGCCGGCTTCGAGCATCTCCTGAACCATCCGGATTCGACCGGCCGCGTCGGCGCGGTCGGCTTCTGCTACGGCGGCGGGGTCTGCAACGCGCTGGCGGTCGCCTATCCGCAGCTCGCCGCCTCGGTGCCCTTCTACGGCCGCCAGCCGGAAGCGGCCGACGTGCCCGCGATCGAGGCGCCGCTGATGCTGCATTACGCCGGGCTCGACGAACGCACCAACGCCGGCTGGCCGGCCTATCAGGCGGCGCTGGAGGCGAACGGCAAGCACTACGAGGCGTTCTTCTACGACGGCGCGAACCACGGCTTCCACAACGACACCACCCCGCGCTACGACCCGGCGGCGGCCCGGCTGGCCTGGGAACGGACGCTCGGCTTCTTCGCGGACCGCCTGGGCTCGGCCGCCTAACCCCGAGCCCCGCCACGAAACCCGCGCCCCGGCGGTCCGGAAACCCGGATCCGGCGGCGGCGCGGCCCGCCGGGCAATCCGCCCGCCGCGGGGCGCTAACGTGCTGGTAACCTTGGCGGCCTAGACCCGGGAGCGTCGGTGCCTCGAGGAGAATCCCCGCATGACGCCCCGGTTGGCCCTCGGGCTTTGGCTGCTGCTGGCGCTGGCCGTGCCGGCGCTCCCGGCGCATGCCTCCGACGCCGATCCCGCCGCGGCGCTCTGCGAGCGCGCCATCGTCGCCGGCGCCCGGCGCGGCGGCGTGCCCCCGGAGGTGCTGCACGCCATCGCGCTCACGGAGACCGGGCGCAAGTCGAACGGCCGCGTCCGCCCCTACCCCTGGGCGATCAACCGCGAGGGCAAGGGGTTCTGGTTCGCGACCCGCGACGAGGCCATGGCCTTCGCGCGCCAGAGCCTCGCCGAGGGGCGCGACAGCTTCGACGTCGGCTGCGTCCAGATCAACTTCCGCTGGCACGGCCATGCCTTCCCGTCGCTCGACGACATGTTCGATCCGGAATGGACCGCGACCTATGCCGCGCAATTCCTGCGCAACCTCTACGAGGAGCGCGGCTCCTGGTCGGAGGCCGCCGGCGCCTATCACTCGCTGACCCCCGAGCGCGCGCAGATCTACCGCGAGCGCTTCGACCGGCTGCTGGCCGGGCTCGATCCCTCGGCGCTCACCGAGGCCGAGGCGCTGGTGGCGAGCGCCGTGCCGGGCTTTGCCGCCGGCGGCAGGGCGGCGCGGCGCGCGGCCGAGCGCCGGGCGATGGTCGAGCGCATCCGGCAGGCGCGGCTCGAGCCCCCGCCGGCGCCGGTGATGGGATCGGTCGGCGCGGGCCACATGATCGCGCCGGCGGCGGGAAGCCTGCTGGTGCAGGGCTCGACGCTCCTGACCGAGGGCCGGGCGCTGCTCGTCGCGCCCTCGGGCAGCCTCTTCTGAGCGGCCCCGCCATGCCGATGCGCCTGAGCCTCGCCGCGCTCTACCAGCCCACCGTCATGCTGGCGATGGCGCTGATGGCGGTGATCATCATGATGGTCCTGCCGATGCCGTCCTGGGTGCTCGACCTCGGGCTGGCCGGGTCCTTCGCGCTGGCGATCCTGATCTTCACCATCACCCTCTTCATCCAGCGGCCGCTGGACTTCTCCGCCTTCCCCACGATCCTGCTCGCCTCGCTGATGCTGCGGCTGTCGCTCAACGTCTCCTCGACCAAGCTGATCATCGGCGAGGGCCATACCGGGACGCACGCCGCCGGCAACGTGATCGAGGGCTTCGCCATGTTCATCATGGGCGGCTCGATCCTGCTCGGGCTCGTGGTCTTCGGCGTGCTCCTGATCGTCAATTTCATCGTCATCACCAAGGGCGCGGGCCGGATGGCCGAGGTGGGCGCGCGCTTCGCGCTCGACGGCATGCCCGGCAAGCAGCTCGCCATCGACAGCGACATGGCGGCCGGCGCGATCTCGCACGCCGAGGCGCGCGAGCGGCGGCGCATCGAGCAGGAGGAGACCACCTTCTTCGGCTCGCTCGACGGCGCCTCGAAATTCGTCAAGGGCGACGCGGTGGCGGGCCTGCTGATCACACTCCTCAACCTCGTCATGGGGCTGGTGATCGGGGTGGCGGTGCACGGCATGCCGATCGGCGACGCCTTCGAGACCTATTCGATCCTGACCGTGGGCGACGGGCTGGTCACCCAGATCCCCGCCGTGATCATCTCCATCGCCACCGCCATGCTGCTCTCCAAGGGCGGCGTGCTCGGCTCGACCGACCGGGCGCTCATCAGCCAGCTCGGCGGCTATCCGATGGCGCTGGCGACGGTGGCGGTCCTCATGGCGCTCTTCGCCTTCATCCCCGGCCTGCCGTTCCTGCCCTTCCTGATCGGCGCGGCCTCGCTCGGCGGCGCGGCCTGGCTCGCGCGGAGCGCCAAGAAGGCCGAGGAGGAGCGGGCCGCCACCCCGGCGCCGGGCGCCGAGGCCCCGGCGCGCCGCTCGCTCGGCGACCTGCTTGACGTGGACGAGATCCACATGGAATTCGCCCCGAACCTCGTGCCGGTGGTCATGGACAGCGCGACGGGGCTCGACGCGCGCATAGTGAACATGCGCAACCACATCGCCAGCGAATTCGGGCTGATCCTGCCCGAGATCCGGCTCACCGACAATCCGGGCCTCGAGCCCGGCAGCTATGCGATCCGCATCCAGGGCGTGGAGGCCGCGCGCAGCCAGGTCGAGATCGACCGCGTGCTCGTGCTCCTGCCCGAGGAGGGCGCCGAGGCCCCCGAGGGCCGTCCGGTGGCCGAGCCGGTCTATGGCGCGCCGGCGCGCTGGATCGAGGAATCGCTCCAGGAGGAGGCCGCGCTCATGGGCCTCTCGGTGGTCACGCCGACGGAAGTGGTCGCCACGCATCTCCTGGAGATCGTGAAGTCGAACTTCGGCCGGCTCTTCACCCGCCGCGCCCTGCGCAAGCTGCTCGACGAATTCACCTCGCTCTCCGATCCCAAGCGCGCCGAGGCCAACCGGCGCATGATCGACGAATTCGTGCCCGACAAGTTCCCCATCGACACGCTGCAGAGCGTGCTGCGGCTCCTGCTCGAGGAGCGGGTGTCGATCCGCAACCTGCCGCTGATCTTCGAGGCCATCGGCGAGGTGCATTCCGCCCAGACCGCCGCGGAGGCGATCTGCGAGCACGTGCGCCACCGGCTGGGCTTCCAGCTCGTCTCCGAGATCCAGGAGGCCGACGGCGCCCTGCCGCTGATCCAGCTCAACCCGGCCTGGGAGGAGCTGTTCCAGCGCTACCAGCTGCCCGAGGGCTCCGGCATCGTCGATGTCGCCCTGCCGCCGGCGGAGTTCAACAAGCTGGCCAATTCCGTGGCCGAGCGCATCGCCAGCGCCGGCGCCCAGGGCCGCTACCCGGCGGTGGTGACCTCGACCAAGCGGCGCCGCTTCCTGCATACCGTGCTGACCGCCAAGGGCATCCGCAACCCGGTGCTCTCCTTCGAGGAGGTCGGCTCCAACGTCCGGCCGGCGGTGCTGGGAATGGCCTGATGTTCCAGGGCCTCGCCGCGATCCTCGACCTGACCGAGGCGGGCCTCGCCGGCTTCATCCTGGTCTTCACCCGGATCGGCGCGGTGATGGCGCTGCTGCCGGGCTTCGGCGAGCGCATGATCCCGGCCCGCGTCAAGCTCGGCCTCGCGCTCGCCTTCGGCACGGTCGTCTGGTCGATGCTCCCCGACCCGCTGGTGCGGCCCGACCCCGAGCGCGCCTTCTTCCTGATGATGCTGATCGAGGCGGCGATCGGCCTCCTGCTCGGGCTCGCGATCCGGCTGATGGTGCTCGCCCTTCAGCTCGCCGGCTCGATCGCCGCGCAATCCACGGCGCTGGCCCAGATCTTCGGCGCCGGCGCGACGCCCGACCCGATGCCGGCGATCGGCAATATCCTGATGCTGGCCGGCGTGACGCTCGCCGTCGCCTCCGGCCTCCATGTCAAGGCGGCGCTCCTCATGGCGCGCTCCTACGAGATCCTGCCCATGGGACTGGCCCCGCCGGCGGCCGACGTCGCCGCCTGGGGCACCGCGCGGGTGGCCCAGGCCTTCGCGCTCGGCTTCTCGCTCGCCGCCCCCTTCGTGATCGCGGCCTTCGCCTACAACCTCGCGCTCGGCGCGATCAACAAGGCGATGCCGCAGCTCATGGTCGCCTTCATCGGCGCACCGGCGATCACCGCCGGGGGCCTCCTGATCCTCATGCTCGCCGCACCGGTGATCCTGACCTACTGGAACGGCCGGCTCGACGCCACGCTGCTCGACCCGCTGGGGCTGCCGCGATGAGCGAGGGCGAAGGCGGCAGCGGCGAGAAGGTCTTCGACCCGACCCCGCAGCGCCTCGCGGATGCCCGCAAGCGCGGCGACATCCCGAAGTCGAACGACGTCACCACGGCGGCGACCTATCTCGGCCTGCTCGCGGTGCTGCTCGGCGGCGGCGGCTTCGCGATCGAGCGTGCCGGCGGCACGCTGATGGTGCTGATCGCCCAGCCCGACCGGCTGCTCGGCCGGCTGCTCGGCCCCGGCGGCCCGAAGCTCTCCGCCGCCATCATCGGCGAGGCGCTCTGGGCGCTCGCCCCGATCTTCCTCATGCCGATCGCGGCGGTGCTGGTCAGCCTCTTCGCCCAGCAGGCCATCACCTTCTCCGGCGACAAGCTGACGCCGAAGCTCTCCCGCCTCTCGATCACGAAGAACGCCAAGCAGAAGTTCGGGCCGACCGGGCTGATGGAATTCGCCAAGGCGGCGGTCAAGCTCACCGCGATCTCGATCGCGCTCTTCTATTATCTCGCCCATGACCTCGACCGGATGATCGGTGCCGCGGAGGCCGAGGCCAAGGTGGTGGGCGGGCTGATGCTGGAAAGCCTCGTGGTCCTGCTCGCCATCGCCACCGCCATCGCGGTGACGATCGGCGGGATCGACATCGTCTGGCAGCGCTTCGACCATGCCCGCAAGCTGCGCATGTCCTACCAGGACATGCGCGACGAGACCAAGCAATCCGAAGGCGACCCGCACATGAAGGCGCAGCGCCGCTCGCGCGCCGAGGCGATCGCCACCAACCGCATGCTGCTCGACGTGCCGAGCGCCGACGTGGTCATCGTGAACCCCACCCATTACGCCGTGGCGCTGAAATGGTCGCGCGCCCGGGGCGCCGCCCCGATCTGCGTCGCCAAGGGCGAGGACGAGATCGCGCTCCGGATCCGCGACATCGCCAGCACCGCCGGCGTGCCGCTCCACAGCGATCCGCCGACCGCCCGGGCGCTCCATGCCACGGTGGAGATCGGCCACGAGATCCGGCCCGAGCATTACCGCGCCGTCGCCGCCGCGATCCGCTTCTCCGACCGGATGCGCAAGGCCGCCCGCGCGCGGAGCGGCGCGTGACCCCGGACGCGCTGCGCCAGCTCGCCGCCCTCGCCGAGGCGCGGCGCTCGCGCGACCTCGCGGTGCTCGATGCGCTCCTGATGGAAGACCGCCGCCTCGCGGCCGAGATCCTCGAGGTCGCCGCCGCCCCGGCGCGCGACCTCGCCGAGGGCGGGATTGCCATCGCCCCCATCGCCCAGCAGGCGCTGCGCTTCGCCTGGCTCGAACAGCGTATCGCCGCCCTGCGCCGCCGCCGCGCCGAGCTCGCCCCGCGCATCGCCCAAGCCCGGGCCGCGGCGACCCGCAGCCTCGGCAAGCATCAGGCGCTGGAGCATCTCACCGAACGCGCCGAAGTGGCCGCCGAACGCCGGCGCGAGGCCAGGTCCGAGCGCGAGGCCATGCCGCCCGAGCCCCGCGACCCCTGACGCCCTCCCCGGCCTTCAGCGGATCGCGAGCCGCAGCCCGCGGACCGGGATGCCGTCGAGCTCGGTGGTCCAGGTCTCGCCGGGACGCACCGGCTGGGCATCGGTCAGCGTGCCGGTGGTCACGATCTCGCCCGCCGCGAGCGGGGCCGAGCCCGGACGCCGGGCGATCTCCGTCACCAGGAACCGCAGCGAGGCCAGCGGCCCGCCGAGCACCTGCCGGGCGTGGCCGGCATCCCTGACCTCGCCGTCGCGCAGCAGCAGCACGGGGAAGCTCGTGAGCATCCTGCCCCAGGCCGCACGGTCGGCGGCGATGTCGTGGCGCGCGCCGAGGAGCAGCGCGCCATGCAGCCCGAAGGCGGCCGCCGCCTCGGCGCAGGTCAGCTTCCAGCCGGGAAAGACCGACTGCACGATCTCGAAGCCATGGGCGATCCAGTCGATGCAGCCCAGCAGTTCGTCCTCGTCCATGTCGGGCCGCGGCGCGCTGCCGAGGTGCAGCACGATCTCCGGCTCGATCCGCGGCTCCGCCAGGCCGGCGATCTCGAAGCCGGCGTCGAGATCGGCGAGGTCCTGCACCGTCGTGTCGAAGAGGAAGTTCCACATCGGGCCGGTGACGCCGTAGCGCGGCCAGATCGCGGTATTGGTGAAGCCGATCTTGCGCCCCACCGGGCGCTCGCCCCGCGCCTCGCGCAGGTCGGCGATCCTGGCCACGATCGCATAAGCCGCATCCATGTCGAGATCTTCATAGCGCCGGGACTGCCGGCCGGTGCCGAGCAGGGCAAGCAGATCCTGCGCGATTCGTTCCGACACGCCCGCCCCTCCGATCGCTCTACCTGTCGCACCCAGCCACAGGATGCGCCGGCGACCGGCGGGGTGCAAGCGGGCAATTCCCGCAGCGCGCGAGCGCTTCGAACGGAGGAAGAGGCGCCGGCGGCCGGCCGTCAGACGTCCTGCCGGGCGATCTCGGTGATCAGCACCTCGCCGATCATCGCCTCGCCCATCACCGTCTTCCCGGCCTGGAGCAGCGCCGACTTCAGGTCGTCCATCTTCTGCCCGGAGGTGAAGCTGCCGTCGAAGCCGCCGGAATTGGCATGGCGGAAGAGCGCCTTGAGGAAGCTGTCGCGCAGCCGCGGCTGCACCGCCTCGACCACATGCGCCCCGTCGAGATCGGTCTCGAGCGACAGCGACACCACGACCATGGCGATCACCTTCTCGCCGGCGAAGACCGGCACGACGAAGGGCTTGTCCATGGGCACGTAGGTCAGCTCCTCCTCGTGCTTCTTGACCGAGACCTTCGTGGTCTTGAAGGGATCGGCCTCCGCGGTCTGGCAGGGCTCGACCTCCCCGTGGCCGCAATCGGCACTCGCCTCGTGGCTGGGCTCGGGGGCGGGCCTGAGGAAGAGCCCCGCGCCGACGCCGGCGCCGAGCCCGACCAGCGCGATCAGGAGCGGGATCAGGATCTTCATGATCGGCCTCGTCAGTAGGGCATGACCCGGTCGGTGACCTGCTGGCCCCATCGCGGCTGCTGGGCATCGGTGATCTGGCCGCGCCCGCCGTAGATGATGCGCGCCCCGGCGACCCGGTCGTATTCGATCTCGTTGTAGCGCGAGATGTCCTCGGGCCGGACGATGCCGGTGACCTGGAGGTCGCGCAGCTCGAAATTGACCCGCACCTCCTGGTCGCCCTGGATCACCAGATGCCCGTTGGGCAGCACGCGCACCACGGTCGCGGCGACCCTGAGCGTCAGCTTCTCGTTGCGCTTGACCGAGCCGTCGCCCTTGAAGTCCGACTGCGACTCGAGCTGCAGGTCGCCGTTCATGCCGTCCATGCCCGGCGGCAGGAACTTGCCCGCGCCGAAGAAGCCGCCGATCGAGGCGTCCTCGCTGCCCTGGCGGGTGCGCTTGGTGGAATTCTTCATCTCCGCCTCCTCGTCGATCTCGATGACGACGGTGAGCAGATCGCCGACGGTGCGTGCCCGCCGGTCGCCCAGGAGCCCGGAGGGGCCGTTGTTCCAGAGCGAGGCCTGCTGGTAGGCGAAGCGCGCCGGCTCCGGCGGCGGCACCGAGAGCGCCGCGCGCTCGGCGGTCAGGATCGGCTGCGCATTGGCATCGGCCGTGCCGATCGAGGTCATCTCCGGCGGCTTGCCGATCGGGCTGGTGCCGCAGGCGGCAAGGAGGACGGTGAGGCCGAGCCCCGCGAGATTTCCGGTTCGGGTCATTGTCCCACCTCGATGCTGCCGTCGGCCAGGACCGACCCTGTGACGATCTGGCGCGAGGCCAGGTTCATGACGCGCACCAGCTCGCCGACGCCGGCGCGATCGAGCGTCCGGCCCTCGGTGGTGATCGAGAGCGCGCCCTCGCTGAAATGCATGCGCACCAGCTGGTTGCGCTCGACCAGCGCCGGCGCGCCGATCTGGTTCGAAAGGATCGGGCGGCCGGGATAGAGCGTGGTGCGGGCCTCCTGCCCGACCACCGCGGCGACCTCGGCGACCGCACCCGCGGCGCTGGTCTCGCTCGGCACCACGTCGGCCTCGCCGATCAGGCTCTGGGCCCGGATCGCGCGCACCGGGGTCACCGATTGCGCGAAGACCGCCCCGGCCGCCAGCACCAGCACCATCAGGCCGCAGAGAAGGCTCGCCCGCAGCATCGGCTCAACGGATCTGGGTCATGGCGGCGAGCATCTGGTCGGCCGCGGTGATGACCTTGGCATTGAGCTCGTAGCCGCGCTGGGCCTCGATCAGCCCGGTGATCTCGTGCACCGCATCGACGCTGGAGCTCTCCAGATAGCCCTGGCGGAAGGTGCCGCGGCCATCCTCGCCCGGCTGGCCGACATTGGGCTGGCCGGAAGCCTCGGTCTCGCGGTAGAGGTTCGAGCCCAGCGCCTCGAGCCCCTTCTCGTTGCTGAAGGAGACGAGATTGAACTGGCCGAGCAGCTGCGCCTCGGTCTGGCCGTCGAAATAGGCATAGACCTCGCCGTCCGCGTTGATCGAGATCTGGCGCGCGTCCTCGGGAATGGTGATGTCGGGAACCACGGTATAGCCGTCGGAGGTCACGATCAGCCCGTCGCCGTCGCGCTTGAGCGCCCCGTCGCGGGTATAGGCCGGCTCGCCGCTCGGCAGCGTGACCTCCAGATAGCCCTGGCCCTCGATCGCGAGATCGAGCGAGCCGCCGGTCTCGGTGACCGTGCCCTGCGCCACCTGCATCGAGACCGCCGCGGCACGCACGCCGAGGCCGAGCTGCACGCCCGCCGGCAGCACCGCGCCATCGGCGGAATTGATCGTGCCGGGACGCTGGATCTGCTGGTAATGCAGGTCGGAGAATTCCGCCCGCCGGGCGTTGTAGGCCGTGGTCGACATGTTGGCGAGGTTGTGGGAGATCACCTCGACCCGCATGTTCTGCGCCGCCATGCCGGTCGCCGCGATGTTCAATGCACGCATACTCGCTACTCCTGGTCGTCCCTGGGGCCGGTCAGCCGCGCTGGCCGAGCACGCGCACCACCATCCGGATGCGCTCGTCTTCCTGATCCATCATCTTCTGGCTGTGCTCGTAGGCGCGCTGCACCTCGATCATGCGCGCCATCTCGGCCACCGCATTGACGTTCGACTGCTCGAGAAAGCCCTGCACCACGCGCCCGTCCTCGACGGGGAGCGTGTCGGTATCGGCGCGGAAGAGCACGCCGGCCTCGCGGAAGAGCTTGGTCTGGTCCTCGACCGTCACCAGCCCGATCTTGCCCTGCGGCGCGCCGTCCACCGAGATGGTGCCGTCGGCGGCGACCCCGATCTCCCTGGCCTCGAAGGGGATGAGGATGGCGCCGCCGCCCTCGTCGAGCAGCGCATGGCCGTCCATGTTGACGATCTGGCCGTCCGCGTCGCGGGTGAAGGCGCCGGCGCGGGTCAGCCGCTCGCCCTGGGGCGTCAGCACGGTGAAATAGCCCTCGCCCTCGATGGCGAGATCGAGCCGTCCGCCGGTCTCGACCAGCGCGCCCTGCAATTCGTCGGTGAAGCGCGCCCGCGCATCGGTCATCGCCACGCTGCCGCCCTCGGTGGGCAGCGCCCGGACCACCTCGGCGAAGACCACGCCCTCGCGGCGGTATCCGGTGGTCGAGAGATTGGCGATGTTGTTCGCGACGGTCTGCAGTTCCCGGGCGAGGCCCGATTGCCGGGTCAGCGCCACATAGCCCGCAAGATCCATTGCACTCTCCCGCGATTCTCGCGTCACCGCGCGGACATCCGCGCTCGGAGGGCACCATGGCGGCGGTTGGTAAAGATTCGGTCAAGCCACGGACGACCCTCGGAAAGCCTCCTCCCGGCCAGCCTCGGACCAAGCTGGACGACAGGCCACACCCACCCGCGCGAAGGGCAGCGGCCGGCCCACGGGGAGGTCGCGAAGCGGCCACCCCTGGGGGGTGGGCTGGCCGCTGCCCGGGCTGACGCCCGCGCGAGACGTGGAAGACCTCGCGCCCCACGGGAGCGGTTGTTTCTCCCGCGATCGGGCGGCAGAGTGACGGCGTCGGATCTTCAGGGGAGGAATGGTCCATGCTCGCCGCCGTGTCGAAACCGCTGGTCCGCCTCGTCGACCGCTACCTGCCCGACCCCTATATCTTCGTGCTGATCCTGACCCTCGTGGTCTTTCTCGCCGCGGTGCTGATCGAGCGCCAGAACCCGCTCGCGGTCGTCACCATGTGGGGCGACGGCTTCTGGAAGCTGCTGGAATTCTCCATGCAGATGCTGCTCGTGCTGGTCGCGGGCTTCATGCTGGCCAACACGCCCTTCGTGAAGCGCATCCTCACCCGCATCGCCGCGCTCGCCACCACGCCCGGCGGCGCGATCCTGCTCGTCACCCTGGTCTCGCTCACGGCGAGCTGGATCAACTGGGGCTTCGGGCTCGTGGTCGGCGCGCTCTTCGCCAAGGAACTCGCCCGCCAGATCCGCGTGGACTACCGCCTGCTGATCGCCTCGGCCTATTCCGGCTTCCTGGTCTGGCACGGCGGGCTCGCGGGCTCGATCCCGCTCTCGGTCGCCACGCCGGGCCATCCCTTCGAGGAAATCACCGGCATCATCCCCTCGAGCCAGACGATCTTCTCGACCTTCAACCTCGCCATCGTCGTGGCGCTCTTCGTCGCCGTGCCGCTGGTCAACCGGATGATGCTGCCCTCGGAAGCCGACAGCGTCTATGTCGACCCCGCGAAACTGGCCGAGCCCGAGCCCGACGACGGCTCGCTGCACCGCCCCTCGGACCGGCTGGAGACCAGCCGCACGCTCTCCTGGCTGATCGGCGCGGCGGGGCTCGCCTGGCTGCTCGCCTATTTCTTCGGCGGCGGCGGGCTGACGCTGAACGTGGTCAACTTCCTGTTCCTGACGCTCGCCATCATCCTGCACGGCACGCCGCGCCGCCTGCTCGCCTCGCTCAACGAAGGCATCAAGGGCGGGGCCGGCATCGTGATCCAGTTCCCCTTCTACGCCGGGATCATGGCGGTGATGGTCGGCTCGGGGCTCGCCACCACCATCTCCGACTGGCTGATCTCGTTCGCCAGCGCCGAGACCCTGCCGTTCTGGACCTTCCTAAGCGCCGGCATCGTCAATTTCTTCGTGCCCTCGGGCGGCGGGCAATGGGCCGTGCAGGGGCCGGTGATCCTGCCCGCGGCCCAGGCGCTCGGCACCGACATGGCCCGCGCCGCCATGGCGGTGGCCTGGGGCGACGCCTGGACCAACATGGTCCAGCCCTTCTGGGCCCTGCCGGTGCTGGCGATCGCCGGGCTGAACGCCAAGGACATCATGGGCTTCTGCCTGATCCAGCTGGTGCTCTCGGGCATCATCATCGCGATCGGGCTGACGTATCTCTGAGGGGAGGTGCCTGCAGCCGCAAATCAGCCAAGGTTGGGCCCTGCGTCAGCTCCGGCTATTCAGAACTCCCGTGCACCATGACTGAGGTGCGGAGATTCCGTTGAAGAAGTCGGCGGGAAGCGTCCCTTTGCCGCGCGTGGGACCAACGTCCGTGATGCGAAAAGCTGCAGACGCCTACGTCCAAGGGTTTTCCGTGCGCTATTCTATCTCCTGAGGCGGACACTTACCCGTGGAGCGCGCGGGCATCGAGGGACAGGGCGCGCGACACTCTCCGATCGAATCTGTTGCTCCGTCGCTGTCGAAATGACGCAGATCAATGCGCCTCGGCACAGAGCGAAATACGCAAACAACGGCCCTGCATCGTAGAGCAAAGGAGTTCTTCAGGATGCAACGCGTCTTCCCTTTCGCCGTGTTCAAGTTTGCATTGGCCGCCGCACTGCTGTTCCTGACGGTTCAGAGCGCGCCGGCTGAGATCACCAAGAAGGCATACATCGAACTGTGGACCCGCACCTGCAAGATGGGAGCTACAACGCATAATATTAGTCTGCCGGCAAACGAACTCGCCATTGTGAAAGCCGACCTCGACAACATGCACTTCCTCGAGTCTGTTTGGTACGCCAACTACGAAACAAAGAAGGGCTTCGGAATGAAGTTGCCTGCTTACCCGTCCTGGATAGAAAAGAAGTGCCGCTGCGCTGCCGAGTTTATCGCACCCAGGAAAAACAAACTGGGCGGGCCAACCAGCGCCGACCTAGTTTCGAAGGTCTCTGAGCAATGCATGGCCGACTAGGTGCTTCCGAGGCGGCGCTCGGCGATCCGCGAGCATGCACGTCAAGCGCCCAGTTGAGACGCTTCAACCCACCTGATTGATTCTTGGACGCGCCGGGGCTTCCGGGGATCACGCGAAGGACCGAAGCCCCAACGAACGTTGACAGCCGGTTAACGGCGGGACCACTCTGTCATCTAAATCAACAAGTTACGCGCTCGTGCGCGCGCGCACAGTCGCGCTCGGGGCCGCCGACCCTCAGCACCCAATCGCCAGCGGGATGATCTGGTCCTGGCAGAAGCGCACCGGCGTCGCGCCCGAGAGGCTCACGGTGACCCGGAAGGCCGCGAGGGTCGCGCCGGGATGCGGCCAAGGCGGCCCCTCCGGCCGACGGCCGGGCTGCGGGAAGGAGCCGCCTTTCATCAATATTACTAGCCGGAATGCCACTCATCGTGTTTTATGAAGGCGAGGTGGCGTATGGAGGTACCCGCCGTGCAGAACGCTCTCACCGCCGCGCTGCTGCTGGCGGCCTGCGCCTCGAGCCAGGCCTCAGCGCAGGACTTCACGCCGGAAGAAGACACTTATGCGACGCCTGCGCGTCCCTATTCGCCCTACGTCGACCAGCACTTTCCGCAGAACGTCTATTTCGGCGACACGCATCTGCACACGGCCTGGTCGGCGGATGCCGGCATGGGCGGCGCGACGCTGGGGCCGGACGAGGCCTACAGGGTGTCGCGCGGCGAGGTGATCCAGAGCCAGGCGGGCGGCCCCTTCAAGCTGATTCGTCCGCTCGATTTCATCGTCGTGGCGGACCATGCCGAGAACATCGGCCTTGCCGATTTCCTGCAGCGAAGCGACCCGCTCGTGCTCGAGAGCGAGACCGGGCGGCGCTGGAACGAGATGATGAAATCCGGCGACGGCTACAGGGCCTTCATCGAATGGGTCGACGGAAACGGCCGCGGCGAGGACCAGATCGGCAGCTCCGCGATGATGGCCTCGGTCTGGGAGAAGGTCGTCGACAATGCCGAGAAATACTATCAGCCGGGCGTGTTCACCACCTTCATCGGATTCGAATGGACCTCCGGGCCGGGCGGCAACAACCTGCACCGGAACGTGATTTTCCGCGACGGCGGGGAGCGTGCGGGGCAAGTGCTGCCCTATTCGACCTACGACAGCGACGATCCCGAGGATCTCTGGGCCTATCTCGCGAATTACGAAGCCCGGACCGGCGGGCAGGCGCTCGCGATCCCGCATAACGGCAACCTCTCGAACGGCATGATGTTCATGCTCGAGACGCTGGACGGCGCGCCGTTCGACGCCGATTACGCGACGCGCCGCCAGACCTGGGAGCCGCTCTACGAGGTGACCCAGCCGAAGGGCACCGGCGAGGCGCATCCGCTCCTGTCGCCCGATGACGCCTTCGCGGACTTCGAGATCATCGACGCCTCGAATCTCTCGGGCAGCGAGCCGAAGGCCCCGGAGATGATCCGGACCGAATACGCGCGGCAGGCGCTGAAGGACGGGCTGGCGGAGGAGGCGCGGCTGGGCGTCAACCCGTTCAAGTTCGGGATGATCGGCTCGACCGACGCCCATAACGCCATCCCGTCGACCCGGGAGGAGAACTGGTTCGGCAAGGCCTATATCGTGGAGCCGTCGCCGCACCGCCGCGACGGGGTGCTGATCGAAAGCCAGGTGGATCCGGCCTATTCGATCTACGACATCGACCTCGGCGCCTCGGGCCTCGCGGCCGTCTGGGCGACGGAGAACACGCGCGAGGCGATCTGGGACGCAATGAAGCGCCGGGAGGTCTTCGCGACGACCGGAACGCGCCTGCGCGTGCGCGTCTTCGGCGGCTGGGATTTCGACGCGGCCGAAGTGCTGCGCCCGGATTTCGCCGAGCAGGGCTACGCCCGCGGCGTGCCGATGGGCGGCGACCTCCTCCCGGGCCCCGAAGGCGCGGCGCCGAGGTTCATGGTCCGCGCGCTGCGCGACCCGGACGGCGCGAACATCGACCGCATCCAGATCGTCAAAGGCTGGCTCGATGCGAACGGCGCGACGCAGGAGCGCGTCATCGACATCGCCTGCGCCGACCGCGCGATCCTGGACGGCGCCTGCGACGGCGATGTGGGCGACACGGTGGACGTGGCGGGGGCGACCTATACCAACGACATCGGCCAGGCGGCGCTCGGCGGCTATTGGGAGGATCCGGATTTCGATCCGTCCCGGCGCGCCTTCTACTATGCCCGCGTGATCGAGATACCCACGCCGCGCTGGACGACCTATGACGCCCGCTTCTTCGGCATCGAGATGCCCGAGGGCACGCCGATGACGGTCACCGACCGCGCCTATACATCGCCCATCTGGTACACGCCGGGCTGACGGCGAAGCGCGCCGCGCTAGACCCGGCCGCCCGGCGCCGCGCCGAGATAGGCGGCGAGTTCCGGCGGTGGATCGGCGAAGAGCCGGGCGGTCTCCACCGGCGGTGCGGCGCGGCCGCCGTCGACCAGCACCACCCGCTCCGCGATGCGGCGGGCATCCTCGGGGGCATGGCTGACCATCAGGAGCGTCGCGCCCTGCTCGGCACGGATGCGGGCGACGAGGTCGAGCATCTCGGCGCGCAAGGCAGGCCCGAGGGCGGCGAAGGGCTCGTCGAGCATCAGGATCGGCCGGGCGCGCAGCAGCGCGCGGGCGAGCGCCACCCGCCCGCGCTCGCCGCCCGAGAGTTGGGCCGGAAGGCGCGCGCCCTTGCCCGCGAGCCCGACCTCGGCCAGCGCCGCCTCGACCCGCGCCCAGCCGTCCCGGCCGAGCCGCAGGTCGGGCCTGAGCCCGAGCCCGACGTTGCGCGCGGCGGTGAGATGGGGAAAGAGATTGTGCTCCTGGAAGAGCAGCGTGACCGGGCGATCGGCCGGGGCGCGGCCGGTGAGGTCCGCGCCCTCCCAGAGGATGCGCCCGCTGACCGGCGCGACGAAGCCCGCGATCGCGTTCAGGATCGTGCTCTTGCCCGCGCCCGAGGGGCCGATCAGCGCGGTGGAGGAACCCGCCTCGAGAGCGAGATCGGCGGTCAGCCGCCAGTTCTCCTGGGCGATCTCGACCCCCTCAAGCCGGAGCATTCGGCCGCCCCCCGCGATCGAAGATCCAGAAGAGCGCATAGGTGAGCGCGACCAGGACCAGCGCCACGCCCGAGGCCGCCTCCATGCGGTAGCCCGCCATCAGGCGCTGCATCAGGAGCGGCAGGGTCGCCACCTCGGGCGGCGCGAAGAGCGCGATCACGCCGAGATCGCCCATGGAGAGCGCCGCGGCGATGCCGGCCGCGAATCCGGCCGGGCGGCGCAAATGCGGCCAGGTCACCAGCCGCAGCCGGGCGGCGCCGGTGATGCCGAGGCTCTCGGCGAGCCGCCCGTCGCGCATCCGCGCCGCCGCCAGCGCCGGCAGCAGCGCGCGCAGCACGAAGGGCAGCGCCATGGCGGCATTGACCGTCGCGGTCACCGGCAGGGCGAGCGCGAAGGGATCGGCGAGCGGGCGGATGGCGATGAAGAGCCCGGTGCCGATCACGAAGGGCGAGGCGGCGAGCGCAAGCAGCGCGAAGCCCTCGATCGCCCGGCCGCCACCGCGGGCGCGGCGCGCGTCGATCAGCGCGGCGAGTGCTGCGCCGAGCGCGAGCGCGAGCGCGGCGGAGACGAGCGCGACCCCGAGGCTGCGCGCCGCCGCCGGCCAGACCGCCGCGGGCAGGCCGGCGGCGAGCGCGAGGAGGCCGCGTGCGGCCACCGCCGCCAGCGGCAGGCCGACGAAGAGCGCGAGCGCGCCGAGCACCAGGGCGTCGAGCGCACGCAGGCCGGGGCTCTCGGCGTCCCAGCGGCGCACGGCCCCCCCGAGCGAGGCGCCGAAATCGGCCTCCGCGGCGAAGCGCAGCGCCAGCGCCGCGACCGCGGCGCAGAGCCCGAACTGGATCAGCGCCAGCCAGGCGGCGCGGCCGAGGTCGAAGTCGAATCGCAGCGCCTGGTAGATGGCGAGCTCCACCGTCGTCGCCCGCGGCCCGCCGCCGAGCGTCAGCGCGACGGCGAAGGAGGTCATGCAGAGCAGGAACACCAGCACGAAGGCGCCGGGCAGCACGCCGCGCAGCATCGGCGCCTCGATGCGCCGGGCGACGTCGCCGGGCGCGAGGCCGAGCTGGGCGGCGAGGCGGAAATGCTCGGGCGGGATCGCGAGCCAGCCCTGGAGCACCAGCCGCGTGCAGAGCGGAAGGTTGAAGAACACATGCGCCAGCACCACCCCGGTCAGCCCGTAGATGTCGAGCCCGGGCGCGCCGAGGCTCTCCAGCGCCCGACTCGCCAGCCCGGCTCGGCCCCAGATCGCCAGCAGGCCGAAGACGGCGACGATTGCCGGCAAAAGGAACGGCGCCCCGGTCAGGGCGATCAGCGCGGTCCGGCCCGGGAAGCGTCGCCGCGCCAGCGCCCGCGCCGCCGGCACGGCGAGCGCGGTGCTGAGCACGGCCGACAGGAAGGCCTGGGTCAGCGTAAAGCGCAGCGCCGCCCATTCCGCGGGGCCGAGCGCCCGGCCCGGCTCGGCGCGGGCGAGCAGGACCGCGACGCTGCCGAGCGTGAGTGCCGCGACCAGCGCCAGCGCCAGCCCGCCGCCGGCGAGCCGCAGGAGGCCTAGCGGCTGAGCGCTTCGAGCCATGCGCCGACCGCCGGGTCGCGCAGCGCCTGCGCCTCCTCGGGGGAGAAGAGCAGCGCCTTCTCGGGCCGGGGCAGATCCGCGAAGCCCTCCGGCAGCCCGGCCTCGGGCAGCCTGGCGGGATACATCCAGTTGGTCGTCGGGATCACCCCCTGGAAGCCATCGGTCAGCATGAAGTCGAGGAAGGCGCGCGCCAGCTCCGGCTGGTCGCTCGAGGCGGTGACGCCGGCCACCTCCACCTGCATGTAATGGCCCTCGGAGAAGATCGCGGCCGCCTTGGCGGGATCGCCGTCGGCGACGGCGTGATAGGCCGGCGATGTGGTGTAGGCGAGCGCCATGTCGACCTCGCCGTTGAGGAACAGCCCGTAGCCTTCCGACCAGCCCGGGGCCACGGTGACGATGTGGTCGGCGAGCCCGGCCCAGATCGCCGGGGCGCGCTCGCCATAGGCGGCCTCGACCCACATCACCAGCCCGAGACCGGGGGTGGAGCTGCGCGGATCGAGGATGACGATATCGGCGTCCGAGGCGATCAGCGCCTCGAAGCTCGAGGGCGGCTCCGGCATCCGCTCGCGGTCGTAGACGAAGGCGAAATAGCTCCAGTCGTAGGGCAGGAAATAGGGATCGTCCCAGGCGACGGGCAGGTCGAGCTCCGGCAGCTCGCGCCCGTGCGGCGCGAAGAGCCCGGTGGCGGCGGCCTCGGCGGTGAGGTTGGTGTCGAGGCCGAGCACGATGTCGGCTTCGGTATGCTCGCCCTCCAGCCGCAGCCGCGAGAGCAGCGCCGCCCCGTCCCCGGCACCGACGAAGCGCAGGGTGCAGTCGCAGATCGCCTCGAAGTTCGCCGCGATCGCCGGGCCGGGGCCCCATTCGGCGACGAAGCTCTCGTAGGTATAGACCACCAGCTCCGGCTTGTCCTGGGCGGCGAGCGGCCCGGCGGCGAGCGCGAGTCCGGCGGCGAGAAGCCCCTTCTGCATGATATCCTCCTTCGCTGGCGGCGAAG
>ERZ795053.806-NODE-806-length-39795-cov-18.186613_pt1 | contig 39795 bp, 32 predicted proteins | sample MGYA00375137_ERZ795053 | MGnify/ENA primary metagenome ERZ795053 (study PRJEB30182, sample SAMN05720284) | activated sludge metagenome | isolation source: Anaerobic digester | place: Hong Kong | collected 2014-12-17 ... | reverse complement strand
GGCATTACGGTATGAATCATTCCGCGCCACTGCAATTCTTCAACAAAATTCATCTATTCCTTTTTTTTGCAAATTTACGCTTATCCTGTCAATTGACAATAACGTACTGAAGTCGGATTCTTCCTGCTGTGTTGACCCAAATCAACCGATTGTATGGTTAATTCCTGAATGCGTATGTGTTAATCCGGTAAAAACATTCGAAGGGTGTATTTTCTTAGCTTTGCAGTATGATACTTGTCACCGGAGCCACTGGCCTTGTAGGTTCTTACCTGCTATACAATTTATTACAGAAAGATGAGCCTGTCAGGGCTTTGTTGTTCAATCAGAACAGCCTGAACCGTACCCGCCGGATCTTCGAAAGCCTGGGTTCGGATGCCGAAACCCTGCTCGCTAGGGTAGATTGGGTGGAAGGCGATGTATTGGATGTTCTTGCCATTGAAAAGGCCATGGAAGGGGTAAAAAAGGTTTACCACTGTGCTGCCATAGTCTCTTTTGACCCCCGTGACCATGCGCAGATGATGAAAATCAATGTGGAAGGCACTGCAAATGTGGTAAATGCGGCCCTGGAAGCCGGGGTGGAGAAATTATGCCATGTCAGTTCCATTGCGGCTTTGGGAAGAACCGATAACAGCCCTGTGATTGATGAAAAATCGCAGTTTAAAACCGGGAAGTACAATTCAAAATATTCGCTCAGCAAGTTTATGGCCGAGCGTGAGGTCTGGCGGGGAACTGCCGAAGGGCTTAACGCCGTAATCGTCAATCCTTCGATTATTCTGGGTTATGGTCATCCCGAAAAGGGAAGCACCAAGATGTTTACAACCATTTACCGTAATTCGCTTTTCTACGGACAGGGTATCAACGGATTTGTCGGGGTAGAGGATGTGGTACGTGCCATGACCGGACTGATGGAAAGCCCGGTAAAAAATGAACGTTTTGTAGTCTCGGCCGGTGATTTCAGCTACAAAGAGGTGTTCTCAATGATTGCGCGGGGATTCGGAAAACCGGAACCAAAATGGCCGGTACCTTCTTTTGTGTTGGAGATAGTATGGAGGTTTGAATGGCTACGGGGCAAGCTGACCGGAACTAAACCCCTGATCACCAGGGAAACAGCACGCACCTCAAAGGGTAATTATCAGTACGCTTCCAGGAAGCTCCAATGCACCCTCAAATTTGAATATACCCCCCTGGAGGATACGATTACACGAACCTGCAGACTGATTAAGAACGACCTTGAAATGGGAAAGGCATAAAAAAGCCCCTGCTTTCGGGCAGAGGCTGAGGTGAGTTTTGCCGGAGAGCTTATAGGGCAGCCATCGTTTTATAATGATCGTACTTTTCGAGTACATCACGCACAAACTGTTTTGTTTCTATTCCCTTCACCTTACCGTATTTCACCACCGGGTCGTTATAAAATTCAGGTTGAGACTTGGCAAGAAGGAAGAACTCTACATTGTCGTACCAGACAGCAGGGTTTTTCCCGTGTTTTTCAGCCAGGTTCTGGGCATCGTAAATGTGCGCAATGCCAATGTTGTATGCAGCCAGGATAAACTTCTTTCTCTCTTCAGGATCCGGCACCTTTTTGCTGAACGCATTGTCGAGGTATTTTATCAGTTTTAATCCCGCGGTAACCTGTTCGGCAGCGGTGGAGTTTTCGTCCGCCCCAAACCGTTTGGCTGTATGCGGCATCAGTTGCATCAGGCCAAATGCGCCACGGTGAGAAACGGCATCCATCTGAAATTTCGATTCCTTGTAGATCAGTGCAGCCACCAACCTCCAGTCCCAGTTAATGATCCGGCTGGATTCGCGCAGGAGGTCGTCATATTCTGAGATGGAATGTCTCTTAACCGAGTGACCAAGCGCAAGCCTTGCCTGCCGTGCATTCTTGTAGTATTTTGAGTAAGTATAAGCAAATTCGCGGCTACCCGAGCGCTCTTCAATCCACTGATTAATGGTAACCAGCAGGTTAACGGCTCCCTTACGCACGGTCCACGAAATATCCAAATCCGGGCTGACGGGGGTGCTGACATCCAGATCATGATAGATTTGAGCCATGGCCCTGGCGGTGTGTTCAAAGGCAATTGTATATCCGGCTTCTTTCAGGGCCACCGCCTCGATCAGATCGGTGGTGGTGGTCTTTTCGATGCCGGTAATATCCGTGCTGTAACCAGTGGCATGTTGTATGTCGCTGAGGTAAAATTGTTTGTATTTTCCGGCAGGCAACACAATGGTTTTTCCACTCAGCCCGGCAATATCTCTGATCAGTCCGGTTTCAACCCTGCGCATGGTAGGCATCCTGCGCCAATTGTCAGGTTTGCGCTGTACCAGCACCTGACGGGAGGTAAAGAGGGGTTTGGTAGACACGACATTGCTTCTGGAGACTGCCGTAAGCGGCAACTCCATGGCAATCAGGTCAACTTCGCGCTGTTTGAGACAGAGCAGGGCCTTGTGGGGATCGGGCTCCACAATAAGTTCAAGTTCGACACCCAGATAGGATGCAAAACTCTTCAGCATTTCATATTGGTAACCCCTTTCTTCACCGCGGAGAGTATAGTAATTGAAGGGGTTATTATCGGTAAGGGCAATCAGTTTTCCGCGGTTTTTGATATCGAGCAACAAACCGCCCATGTCATCGGGACCGGCGAAATAGCCCCTGCGCTGGAAAGTGCAGGACTGTGGAATCAGCAAAATAAGCAAGAAAATAAGTATGGTGCTGTATTGAAAGGATAATCGTTTAAGCATTATTGTTAATTTGGTGAATACCAGGCAGCTGCAAGGGATTTCCGGTAAGGGCAATACGATGGGCTGCCATTTGTAACCATGTCCTGAATTTAAGGACGGAACGGGTCTTACAATATGCGTGCCAAAACACACATTTGCAGCACAATAAGTGATATATGGAAGTATTCCGGAGGCCGAAAGAAGCTCGAGCCGGGTTCTTTTTACGGGAGTATCTGGCAGTTAATTGCCTTTTCAGGTGGTTTTTCTGTAGCGCCAGATTGCCAGCGAAAGGATGGTTATGCCATAAAAGGTCAGGTAGATTAGTGGATTTACAATGTCCGGAAAACCAGACCCTTTCAGCATAATCATCCGGATCATCCGGATGAAATAGGCAATGGGATTGATCACATTGATGTTTTTGGCCCACTGCGGCATGCTTTCAACAGGGGTAAACAAGCCGCTCATAAGAATGAAAATCACAAGGAAGAACCAGGCCATAAACATGGATTGCTGTTGTGTGTTGGTAATGGTAGAAATAAAAAGTCCGAGGCCCATCACCACAATCAGGTAAACGGATGCAACAAGAAATATGAGGGGAATATTACCCAAAATCGGAATATCGAAAAACAGGCGTGCCATCAGCAGGCCGGCCGCGAGATCAAACAGCGCGATGATCCAGAAAGGAATCAGTTTTCCGGCAATAAACTGGTATTTCTTTATGGGCGTTACATTGATCTGTTCTATGGTACCTATCTCTTTTTCGCGTACGACATTCATTCCGGCCAGAAACATTCCGATGATAGTTACCAGCAATACCAGAATTCCCGGAATCATATAGGTTTTGTAGTCCAGTTCAGGATTAAACCAATAGAGCCAGTTGATCTTTACAGCCGGCTGAGCTTCGGGAGCGGTTTCGGCAATAATGCCTGCGTTATAATTGCCAATGATTGAAACGGTGTAAGCATTCATCAGGGCTGCAGCACTTCCGTTGATGGCGTCATTGATGACCTGAACCCTTGCCGGCGCCCCATTTACCAGGTTCTCCTCAAAACCCGGCAAGATGCAGATCATTTGATGAACCTTGCCTTTCCTGATATTTTCCATGCCCTCCGCGGCATTATTACCTTCTCCCGTAATCCGGTAAAAGGGGGATGATTTGAATTGCCGCAAAAGGCTTCTGGAGGAAACACTGTTGTCATTATCAGTGATATACAATCTGATTTCCTTTATCTCATAAGTTACCGCAAAAGATAATATAAGTAACTGAATTACAGGCATTAAGAAAATAATGGGCACCATCATCCTGTTGCGGAACACCTGGATAAACTCCTTCTGCACTATGTAGAAAATTGTCCTCATGTTGTGGAGTCTGATGATCAGGCAAGCCTGATTTTGAATTTTCTGATACTGGCAACAATAAAAATCATGGCCATAAATGTAAGGATGAGTGTTTCTTTCCAGAAATAGGATATACCTGAACCTTTCAGCATAATCGATTTAATAATCTGAATAAACCACCGGGGGGGCATGGCCAGGCTAAGCCATTGCAGTACTTCAGGCATATTTTCAATCGGAAAGATAAATCCGGATAGTAAAATGGTTGGCAGCATCATGGCAAACATCGAAAGCATCATGGCTGTCTGCTGGTTGTTGGCAATGGTGGAGATGAAAATCCCCAGTGAAAGGGCAAGAATGATAAAAAGTATGCTTTCCGCCAGCAGGAGGAGTACACTCCCTTTAACAGGGACTCCGAAGACATAGTAGCTGAGCAGCAGGATACTGATGGCGTTGATAAAGGAAAGCAGCACGTAAGGGATGACTTTTCCGGCAATGATGTTAAAAGGTCTGAGCGGGGAAACCAGCAATACCTCCATGGTTCCGAGCTCTTTCTCCCTGGCAATTGAGATGGAAGTCATCATGGCTGATACCAGCATCAGCAATATTGTAATGATGCCGGGCACAAACATATAAACGCCTTTCAGTGCGGGATTATATATCATGCGGGGTTCAGCAATTATCAGGGGAATCCCGGATGCAGCCTGTTGCTCTCTGTTGAATTCACTGATGATGCCATTGGCATAATTTACAAGCATGCTGGCGGTGTTGGGGTCTGAGGCATCTGCGATCAGCTGTACGGTAGGGTGTTCCCCTCTTTCCATTTTTCCGGAAAAGTTATTTTCAAAGATGACTACCATCTTGCTTTCTCCTTTACGGAAATTTTCAGCGATTTCCTCCTGTGAATTCAGGATTTCGCTTTCGATGAAGAAACCTGAAGCAAAAAGTTTATTTCTTAAAGCATGGGTAACCGCATCGGGCGTCGGATCAACTACAGACACTTTCGCATCGCGGATTTCATTGGTAATGGCAAAGCCAAAGAGCAACACCTGCACCAGGGGCATTCCGAAAAGAATGACCATTGACCGTGCATCACGGAAAATATGAAGAAACTCTTTGATGATGAAGCGTTTCACAATGCAGGATTAATTGGTTTTTCGGGCCAGTTTCAGGAAAACCTCGTTCATGTTCTGAGCCTGGTATTTCGTCTTAAGCTTTTCAGGGGTGTCGAGTGCTTCTATTTTACCATCAACCATAATGGAAACGCGGTTACAATACTCAGCTTCATCCATGTAGTGGGTGGTCACAAAAACAGTAATGCCGGAGGCTGCCGCTTCATGAATCATTTCCCAGAACTGCCGCCGGGTGATGGGATCCACACCACCCGTAGGTTCATCCAGGAATACAAGCTCCGGTGTATGGAGAATAGATACGGAAAAAGCCAGTTTTTGCCTTATACCCAGTGGAAGTTCTGAGATAACCGTGTTCTCAAAATGTTTGATTCCCAGCCGTGAAAGCATATCCTGCGCACGTTCCATAATGACAGCCCGTTTTAAACCATAAATGCCACCGAAAAACCGGAAATTTTCGATAACGGTGAGGTCCTCATATAGCGAGAAACGCTGACTCATGTAGCCGATGCGCCGCTTGATCTTCTCGGTTTCGGTATATACATCATATCCCGCAACCCTGATTTTTCCGGAAGTAGGCCTGGATAAGCCGCATAAAATCCTGATGGCTGTTGTTTTGCCGGCCCCGTTGGCTCCGAGGAATCCGAATATCTCTCCTTTGCTTACACTGAAAGTCAGGTTGTCGTTGGCGACAAACCGTCCAAACCGCTTTACCATGTTTTCGGCTTCAATAACCAGTCCGTTGCTGCTCATGGTGTTTTTATTTTATTGCTGACCACCCCCGATCGCTTCATCAGGTGTATAAAACAGTCCTCAATGCCCGGATCGGCTTCCGAAACAGCTGTTACCTTCATTCCCTTTTCTGAAAGGTATTTTATTATGGCATTTGCATTTATCCGCCCTTTTTCCGCGCTGACATGAACGGTATCGCCAAACATCTCGGCACTGAGGATGCCTTCAAACTCTTTCATAAGGCGGATGGTATTCAGGGTATTGCTGCTTTTAATTCTGAACAACTGATAGGGATAAGCACGGGTAATGTTTTCAGGTGTATCAATGGCCATTATTTCTCCATGTTGTATCAATGCTACACGGTCGCAAAGCACGGCTTCATCCATATAGGGTGTGGCGACCAGAATGGTGATGTGCTCCTGTTTCAGCCTTATCAGCATTTCCCAGAATTCCTGGCGCGATATGGCATCCACGCCGGTGGTAGGCTCATCCAGGATCAGTACGACGGGTTTGTGGATCAGCGCGCAGCACAGGGCTAGTTTCTGTTTCATTCCGCCTGAAAGTTTCCCGGCCCGTCGCCTGGCAAACGGGGCAATTTGCTCATATATATCCCTGATCAGGTAGTAGTTCTCATTGATGTCAGCTTTGAAAATGCCTGCAAAAAACTGAAGATTTTCAGCGACACTAAGATCCTGATAAAGCGAGAACCGGCCTGGCATATACCCCAGCAAATGACGCAGTTTTTTGTAATCATTGACAACATCCAGCCCCTCAACCGATGCAGTGCCGTTATCGGGAAGCAGCAGGGTGGCAAGTATCCTGAAAAGCGAGGTTTTACCGGCCCCGTCGGGACCGATAAAACCGAATATTTCGCCCTTGCTTACCTTAAAACTTATTCCGGCAAGCGCTGTTACCGATCCATAGGTCTTTGTCAGGTTTTCGCAGTGTATGGATACTTCCGTTGCCATTTAGTTATTTCCTCTGAGTTTCCTCCCTGGTCCATGTGGCAGTTTTCCCGAGTCCCATCCATGCCTTCCCGATATATCCCCTCACATGCATCTTGTTTCCCTCCAGTTTCATAAAACTGTTGTATGTTTTACCACTGCTGGGATTGTATATGGTACCTCCGCTCCATTCATTCTCTTCCGCGTCATAGGTAAAGTTCTTCAGGATTTGTAATCCCATAATTTTGCGTTGTTTCAACTTTGCGTCCGGATTGTGCTTGTCAAGTTTCTCTTTGCCGTCAGTTTCGCGTGGCTCTTTCAGCCAGACAATTTCACCAAAGTATTTACCATTGGCGCCTTTAAAAATTTTCACCTGCGACTTTTCTTTTCCTGTTTCATCATCGTAGGTCAGATAATATCCTACGACCCTGTCGGCTTTTGACTGTGCTTTCAGAATTGAAGGGAACGAAACGGCCAGCATCAGGCCGGTGAGCATAAGGATTCTTTTCATGTGTTAAGGTGTTTTAAATGAATAATTCCCGAAGATACTCATTTATTAAAGTTGACTTCGGCGGGCATAGATATTTTCAGACTACCATCGTTGGTCACACTCAGTTTAACGGCATAAACCAGGTTAACCCTTTCTTCCCGGGTCTGGATAATTTTGGGGGTAAACTCCGCGGAGGGTGATATCCAGCTCACTTTGCCTGTAAGACTGGCCGGACCTTCGGGGGTGTCGATCAATACCTCTGCCTCCTGTCCTGTTTTTACCTGTGAAAGCATATCTCCGCTGATATAGACCCTTAAGTCCATGGTTTTCAGATCCGCAATTTTATATAAGGGTTTTCCGAAGGCAGTGATTTCGCCGGCCTCGGCAAACCTGTTCAGCACCGTGCCTGAAACAGGGTTGATGATATAGCAGCGTTTCAGGGCTTCCCCGACCTGTGCAAGTTGGGCGTCGATTACAGCCAGTTCATCGGCCAGGTTACCTAACTGGGATTTCACGGTTTCAATCTGGCGGTCGAGTACTTCAATGGCGCCCGAGATATCGTCAAATTGCTTCGGCGTAGCTGCCTCTTCTTTCAGCAGGTTTTCGATCCTGCGTTTATCGGTCATCAGATTGGCTTTTTGCTGCCTGTAAACTTCCGCCTGAGCGCTGATGTTGGAGGCTTTTCCGGCAACGGCACGGCGCTGGGCCAGCATCTGCAACCGGCGATAATGAAGGTCGGTGGTGTCTATCAGGCCTGTGGTGTCTCCTGCCCTCAGGACCTCTCCTTCATTGACAGTGAGCATCAGGATTCGTCCGTTCGATTCAGCGGAAATAACTGTTTCTACCGCTTCAAAATTTCCATATGCATCAGCGCGCTGGTGCCTGTTGTTGCATGAAGCCATCAGGATAACCGAAAGAATTAAGGTGATTGATAGTTGTGTTGTTTTCATTTTTCCACGACTTTTCTTTGTTCTTATTTCAGGTAACCCATTGTACTGATATAGTTGAGTCTGGATTGCTGAAGTTGTATTTTGTGGAGTTCCAGATTTAGTTGTGCCTTCGTAAGGGCATTTTGCTCAGTCAGGTATTCGGATGAAGTAATGATGCCCTGATCGAGTCGGGCTGCGGCAGTCATCGCTACTTTTTCCCTGAGCTCAACAATCCGGTGGTCGGCAGCGATCAGGTTTTCAATGCGCAGAATTTCCTGCTTCAGGCTGTTAAGGGCGATGCGCTGGGACATCTCAAACGCTTCTTTGCGGGTATCAATTATTTGCTGCTGAACGGATAGCACCGATTGATCATTCCGGAGTTGGTTCCAGTCCCAGAATTTCCACGAAAGCCTGGCGCCCAGCATTGCATAGGATGTAAAGTCGTTGGAAAGCATATTGAGCCCGGGCCGGCCATATCCCAGGGTTGTAAAAGCAGCTAAGCGGGGCATCGCCCTGAGCCCGGTCATGGAAATCTGCCGGGAGATCTTTTCCTGCTGCAGGCCAAGCATCAGATATTCGGGACGAGCCTTTGTGTCAGAAAGAGAAAGCGGAAGGTTTTCATATACAGGAACAATCAGCCTTGTTTCAGGCCCGGTATCCAACCCGGTAAGTTCACCAAGCTTGTATAGCCCTGCAGCCTTGTTGTATCGCAAATCGGTAAGGGCTTGCTCTATTCCGGCAATTTCGGCATCCAGCACATCGGCGTTGGATGGAAGCATGGTTCCGTTGCTGATCCCAGCCCTCAGCACAGTAAGCCTGGTGTAAAGTTCATCCATCGCCAGAATCAGCAGTTTTTCATTGGCCTGGAATTGCAAAATACTGAAATATAATAGATTAATGTTTTCTTTTAAGCGATAGTTCTCAGCATCCACACCGGCAAGATCAATCTGCATACTACTTGCCTCCAGTTCTTTCTGTCGCCTGACAGAACCTCCATCCCATATCAGCTGGTTGACATCCAGATAAATTTTGTAATTATCATTTGAAACAGCAGGTATATCTATACCTGGTAAAGAGACTGGAAAGCGGGGTACCTCTGATTGCCATGATGCCTGAGCATAAAGCCCGGTTTGTGGGAGATAATTACTGCCGATGGATTTTGACTGAAGCCTGAAAGCCTCCTCAAACAATATTTTTTGTTTTGAAAGCGGATTGTTTGCAACAGCCATGCGGTGGCAGGAGTCAAGGGTCAGGACCTGTGCTTCCAGGGTGTTTGTGTGGCAAAACAACATCAGCGCCCCTGTAAACGTCAGTAAAGGCGTTTTCATTGGATTGGTTTTAAGGATTGAATAATAGTTTCAGGAACTATTCTTTTTCGTTCCTCAATAAACTTTGTATAATGAGCTTCGTCCATTCCTGCGATGCTCATCAGAACCGGCCTTGCAATGAATGGAAATATTGTCATCGATATAAGGTTGGCAATCAGGTGCTCTGGCTTTACCGGCCGGATGATGCCGGCTGCAACCTCAGACTCTATCTGACTGCGGATAAGGTCCATATCAATCCCGATATCCCTCAAGTTACCAACCAGCCGCTGCGGGTTTAACCTGAGTTCATATAAGACAAATCCCGCTATTTCAGGATTATTTGTCAAAATGTCAATGTATTGACTGACGAATAACGGAATTTTTTCAAACAGCGGAAGATCAGCTGTAAGTATATTTGTGAGGCCCGGGAAAAGGGTTTTCAATACATCCCTGAAAACCCCCTCGAAAAGTTTATCCTTATTCCGGAAATAATAGTGAAGCAGGGCTTTGTTGATGCCGGCCTCATCGGCGATTTCCTGCATCCTGGCGCCGTTATAGCCTTTCAAGGTAAATATTTTTCTTGCGGCCCTGAAAATCTGTTGCTCCGTATTATGATCCAGATCAGTCATTTATAAACTGAAATATTGGTTTAACCATTTAATTTAACCAGATGGTCAAATTTATGACAAAAGAATAGCGGAATGCAAGTTTTTTATTAAAAAAATGCAATCCGCCTTATAAAAGTTTAATTTTCAGCAAATTCAAATGACAGTAAAACAGATTGGACCTGTTTCAGGTAATCATATTTAGGCGTATTGGGTGCATAAACATAGCCATCGAGGCCGATTACCATATTATTCTTGCGGTCGACAAAAGTGTAGTTAATAAAGGGACCGCCCATAAAGTCTTTTCTTACCTCCCAGAGTCCCCTCGTCTCAACGGCCAGTTGATCTTTTAGGGTTATGGTTCTGGATTCCGGCAGAACAAACTCATCGGCGATGACCATATAGGAACTGTCGCTGGGGCCGGGTACGAAAAGCCGGGTGAACTGATTTCTGACAGATTTAATTTTCAATGGGTTGTAAGCTACCGTATCTGTGTAGGGATAGGAATAGATCATCAAACCCTGACTCATTACATTGGTTTCGCGCCTGAGCCATAAGAAGTTGTCCTTCTGCACAGCGACATAATAATCTGCAGGAACATTCATATTGAGATTGAACACTTTTTTAATCGTTTCACTGGCTTTCAGGTTCAGGCTCTTCGAGTAAAGGGCCTGAAGCCTTTCAATCTCGGCATTGTCGTATAGGTTCAGGATTTCGCTGCTTCTTTCTGCAAAAATTTCTTTGATACCTTCAATGCTTGGTGATGAGATCTTTACCACGCGCTGGGGACTGGCCCAGATATCGCGCCTCAGCTCGGCCTGAGGTTTTGTAAGGGCACTGTCGATGTTGATAATCAATACATTGCGGTGTATTTTAAGTAATCTCCCGAACTCGTCTTCTTTGATCTGAACCAGCTTATAATAAGGTTCCGGCTGAGGAAGGCCAAAAACCGGCCTGCTAAAGAAAGCGCGGACAGAGTCCCCTGCTGAACTTTTCCAAAGGTTGTTCTCTGAAACGACGACGATCTCAGAAGGCTTACCCGTAGAGGAAGGTTTCATGGTCTTACCCTCATGCCTGCATGATAAAACCGTGAAGGATAACCCGATTAACAGGAGCAGCTGCAATGAAAACCCAATGGCTTTTTTCATGGTAGTTACAATGAAGTTAGTTCAATATATACGGAAATTCAGGAGTTTGATTCATAACGCAGGATGATTCAATTTATTGAACGATCTACAAACAACCCGGAAGATAATCCCGGAAAATGCTTTGAAGCGCGCCAAACCTGTTTGTAAGGCAAAGTCAGGAGATCACAGTGACCTTTATTTTTTGTCCTGGCCTCAATTGCTTTTCATTGGTAATATTGTTGAGTCGCTTAATATCTTCAACGGTGACTCCTTCATGCTGATTGGCAATTTTCCAGAGAGTATCTCCCCGCTGAACAGTATAATACTTGAATACCGTATTGTTTTCTTTTGTTTTCTGATGATTAGCGGTAATTGCTTCTCCAACGGTATCTGTTGTTTCTGATATTCCCACGATAAGCCTGGCTCCGGCCTGTATATTACTTCCCCGCAGGTTGTTCAGCCGCTGAAGTTCTGAAATGCTGGTTTTATATTTACCTGCAATACGGCCCAGGGTCTCGCCCCGTTTCACCCGGTGATATATATTTTCCCTGCGAACAATAACCTCTGGTTCTGCACCGGCAGAGTCGGCGGCTGTTATGGCTGCGACCGCTTCAGCGCTGTTATTATTTGATTCAGTTTCCTGCGCGGATGCAGACCGGACATCAGTTTTTTGCGCAGGAGCAGGCTTTGGCTTAGCCTGTGCGTATGTTACCTGTTCAAAGCTTTCAGGTCTGACGATCAGGCGCTGGCCGATCTGAATATTGGTTGACCTGAGCCTGTTCCACCTTTTCAGATCATTGACCGAACAACGGTATTTCCTGGCAATTACTCCAAGACTTTCCCCTCTTTTAACCTTATGGTACTCCGCCTGAGTTACTGTTTTCATCATTGCGAGCACCTGTTCCTTTTCAATTTCGGCCTGCGAGCGGTAGGCATATAACTGGGCTTCGTTGTTCACAAAATCTGCTATATTCTTCTTCTGAAGCCGCAGCACATAAGTGTTTTCTTTGGTGGCGGGGATGATTCTGCTTTTGTAGGCGGGATTCAGAAATTCAATTTCTTCAACAGGGATGTTCAGCAGTGTTGATATCTGGTTGAATGACAAAACATCCTTTACAATCACCGTATCAATTTCAAAATGATGGAAGAGGGGCTGAACCGGCCGGAGATTATGTTCGGCAGCGTATGACATTACATAATTCACTGCGATAAAAGCGGGAACATAGCCTCTGGTTTCAAGCGGAAGAAAGGGGCGGATCTGCCAGAAATCCATTTTGCCTCCCGAACGACGAATGGCTTTGTTTACGTTTCCGGCGCCTGAATTATAGGCAGCCAGCACCAACAGCCAGTCGTTGTACATTTTATACAGGTCGTTCATATGCTCACAGGCAGCAATGGTCGATTTCAGGGGGTCGCGGCGGTCGTCAACCAGCGATGTAACCTTCAGATTGTAGGCTTTCCCGGTCCCATACATAAACTGCCACAACCCTGTTGCTCCGACCCTGGACTTGGCTACCGGGTTCAGCGCAGATTCGACAATTGCAAGGTATTTGAGCTCAAGGGGCATATTAAACCGGTCGAGGTGTTCCTCAAACATGGGAAAGTAAATCTGGGCCAGACCCATTACCCGCTCCATAAGTCCGCGTTTTTTTACGGCATAAAGCTCGATATAGTCCTTTACATATTGGTTATAGGTTAAATTGATCGGCGAGGCTGCATCCAGTTTTTTAAGGCGGTTGTAATAGACAGAATCTGCATACACCGGTACAAATCCCGGGGTGAAGCCAAAGACGTTTTTCAGGGTTTCATCGGTGGGACACTCAAATCCCTCAAAGTATCTCAGGCCGGCAAGGCTGTCAAGCGACGCAGCAATAAAATCATCTTTGATAAATTCAAAGGCCGACTGGCTGGTATCGGCTGTGGCAGGAATGTCCTGACTGAAAAGATAATTTGTTGGAAAAAAGCAGCATACCGCGATCAGGATGCCAGAGAATTTTAAAATCTTCATTACCAAATGTTTTATTCCGGATTGCACACACACAAATTAGAAAGGCTATTCAGTTATTCAGAGATATAGCCTGTCATTCATATAGTTATCGGATAATTTCCAGGCCCCTGCATGGTGCAAAACATGTCCCGTTGCAAAAATAAGGTATAAAGAACCAATTCCCTGATTTTTTAACACATTTTTAAATGCATTCAGTTTATTATTCTGGCATTAAGTTGCCGTTAAGGATAAATTTTACAGCCATATTAAACTGAACCCTGACCGGTTTTCCCCTTTGTTTTCCGGGCATCCATTTGGGCATGGCCCTGACTACACGCATGGCTTCCTCATCGCAACCACCACCTATACCACGGAGTAGGCGGACGTCGCTGATTGTGCCATTGGGCTCAACAACAAAGGTAACGTAAACGGTTCCCTGTATGTTGCTCTCACGCGCCAATTGAGGATATCTGATATTCTGTTGCAAAAAACGGGTTCTGGCTTCTTCGCCACCCGGAAAGACAGGGGCCTCTTCTACAACCATAAAAACTTCAGCTTCTGCAACTTCCGCTTCCATATCAACTTCAGCAGCTTTATTTCCTTTTATTCTCTTATTTTCCGAAAGCTGAACACCTTCAATATAAATCGTTTCAGCTTCCTTAACCGGCAGTGGCTCTGCAACTGCATATCCCTCGCTTTTCCGTATGGAAGGCTCCTGAAGTTTTTTAACATCCAAAGGGGGCATCCGCCTGGTAGCTATGTCTTCTTCTGCGGCAGTTGGTATCTCCGCATCAATTTCAGCATCATCGCTGACAATCTCAATGGCAGTGGTTTGTTCCGGCTTCGGTATTCCAACGGATGGATGTTGCTCATCCTTTATGGCCACGGGCGAAGCGGGGGCAGGCTCCGCTTCAGCTGAGTCAGCCGGTTCAGCGGGTAAGACGGTTCCGGCCTTGGTTTCTTCTTTTTCAATGGCAGAAGCAAATTCACGTTGCTTTCCGGTTTTATAGATCTCGAAAAACAACCACCCGCCGGTAACAGCAATTAATAAGATCACTGAAGCGGCCAGAAGCACGGGCTTATGTCTGCTGAAAAATCCTGCTTTCCGCTGTATTTTTGTTGGGATGGATTGGGGTTCTATACCTCCGGTCTGGCTTCCGCGCAGGATGGTATCACTGAATTCGCGGATTTCCTTCCGGCTGAGCCTGGGGAAGCGGGGCCCTTCAAAGTCAGAGGAAACAGATGGCATAATTTCATTAAACATTTCTGGAGTCACTTCTTCCTCATAGTTGAATGATGCTTCCAATAATTCCAGGTCTTCGTTGAATTCGCCGGGCACGGATAAGCGGTACCCTTCCACGGCCAGCGCGCACATTTCGCAATGCTTCAGGTGATCACTGACCAATGCAGCATCTTTGGCACTCAGGTTGCCCTGAACGTAAAATGCCATGCCTTCCGGACTGAGACATCCCGAGGGTGTGAATATTTTATAATCAGGTTCGTTTTCCATGTTCCGTTCAGTATGCTGATTTATCCAGGGCATTTTTAAGGTTCCGTTTGCCGTTCTGAATGTGACTTTTCACTTCCATGGCCGTAAATCCTGTTAATTGTTCTATTTCCTGATATGATTTTTCGTCAAAATAGAACATCAGAATGCATTGCTGCTGCCCGGGAGAAAGATTTTCCACTGCCAGGTGAAGCTTCCGGATTTTCTCTTCGGTTTCATCATCATTACTAAGATGTTGAGAACCCAGTTTTTCCATAATTTCACCCATCAGATTTGCTTCCCATCCCAGCTTAAACCCTTCCTTCCGTTTCTCGCGCAGTTTCATGGCGCAATGCGTCCGCGTAACCGTAAATAACCAGGATTTGAAATTGCTGACTTCATATTTGCGGAGCGCCCGGAAAAGTTTTTCAAAAACCTCCATGGCGGCATCCCTTGCATCATCACGGTTCCCTAAGTATTTCACGCACACCCCCAACACAAGATGTGAATATCTGCGAAACAGCTCACCAATGATCTCCTGATTTCCGGATTGACGGAAAAATCCGGCCAGTTCCTCATCGCTCAGATGATCGCTCAACTTGCCTTCCGTCAGGGGAATCGCCATAAGATCAGTGATTTTTGACAAATGTAACGATTGCAGATCAATTTCAGTGCCATACACTATTTGAAATCTCCTGTTTTTTTTGACGGCTTTTTGTGGAAAACCAAGGGTCATTGCATCTACACTATATAATCATTATTTACATAAAACGCGCTGTTATGGAAACACGTAAAAACAACAAAGCCGATCTTGAGAAGAAGCGCTTTGTATTTCTGCAGCTGGGGCTGATCCTCTCACTGGGTGCCGTGCTGACAGCTTTCGAGTGGAAAACCCCTGATGCGGGTAACATTGACCTGCCCCCCCGGGCTTACTCAGAGCCGGAAATGGAAATCATCGACATTATTCCAGCCAAAAAGGAGTTGCCGAAACCGGTCAACACCACCCTGATCCGGGAGGTGGACAATCTGGCTGAAGATTTGCCCGAGATTGAGATAGAAATTGAAACCGATCCGCTGGAGTTTATTCCTCCTTTCGAATTGCCTGGTCGCCTGCCCGATGAAGAGACTGTTGAGGAACAGCTGCCTTTCGTGATTGTTGAGAAAATGCCGCAGTTTCCCGGTGGTGAGCCCGGACTGATGAGGTATCTGGCGGAAAATATCAGGTACCCGGGTCCTGCCAGAGAAGCAGGCATTTCGGGAACCGTTTACATCACCTTTGTGGTTGAGCCTGACGGACGCGTTACCTCCGTGAAAATTCTGCGCGGTCTCCCTGGCGGATGCAGCGAGGAAGCGGAAAGGGTAGTGAAAATGATGCCGGACTGGGAACCCGGGCGTCAGGCCGGAAAAGCCGTGCGGGTGGCCTTGAACCTGCCGGTGGTGTTCAGGTTGATTCAGTAAACCGGGCGGACAGACTTTTAACATTCCCGGTCCCCTCAGGGGCTCCATCCCGGAGCCCTGCTTTCTGGTCCTTTTAAGGGTGTTCTGCATCAGGCCAAAACAATGGCCTTATCCGGAGTATGTCACAGACTTAATCTTTTTTCAAATTTATAAAAATTTACAGCAATGAAAATCAACACATTAAACAAAATATTCCGTCACGGAATGGCAGGGCTCTCCGCAATGTATTTTCTGGGCTTACCTACCGGTGTTCAGGCCCAGACATTTATACCCGGTCATGCAGAGGTGCCGTATTTTGAAGTTCCCGGAGGGGCAACGGAGGTGCTGCCATTAAAGTCTACATCGGCTAAAGTGCGTATTGCCGGGGTGATTGCCCATGTAACCGTAAGTCAGGTTTATCAGAATCGCGGCAATCAGCCCGTTGAAGCGGTGTATGTATTTCCGGGGTCCACCCGTTCGGCCGTACACGCCATGCAGATGAAAATCGGCAGCCGTACCATTACTGCAAGGATTGAAACCCGCGATCAGGCGCAAAAAGATTACAATGCCGCGGTAAAGAAAGGCAGGACTGCCTCGCTGCTGGAGCAACAGCGGCCCAATGTCTTCGAAATGCATGTGGGTAATATAATGCCCGGTGATTTGGTGGAGGTTGAAATTGCCTATACCGAAACCCTGCAGCAACGCGAAGGGGTTTATGAATTTGTTTACCCCACGGTGGCGGGCCCCCGGTATCATAAAGGCAGCAGCGAAGGAAACGGCGGACCGGAGTGGAACGCCAATCCCTGGCTGAAGGAAGGGGAACTTCCGGCTTATACCTTCGACCTGGACTGCAGCATTCTCTCCGGGTTGCCCCTGAGGGAGGTCAGGTGTACTTCGCACCAGGTTGAGATTGACTATACAGACCGGAATTCTGCTTCGGTTAAACTGGGAAACAGTGAATTACATGGTGGCAACAGAGACTTTATACTGCAGTACCGCATTGGCGGCGAAGGCGTGGAAAGCGGCGTCTGGCTCTACAGTGACGGAAAAGAAAACTTTTTCATGGCCAGCATTCAGCCACCGGCCCGGATGGAGTCCGAAATGATTCCTCCCCGTGAATACATATTTATTGTGGATGTGTCCGGATCGATGTACGGATTCCCGCTGCAGGTTTCCAAAAAGCTGATATCCGGGTTGCTGAATGGACTGAAGCCTTCCGATCAGTTTAACATACTTTTCTTTTCCGGAGGTTCGGCTCAATTTGCCCGTCAATCGGTAGCCGCAACAGGTGAAAACATCTCTGCTGCGCTCAGGATGTTGGATGGTCAGCAGGGAGGCGGAGGCACAGAGTTGCTTCCCGCCCTGAAACAGGCATTGTCCATGAAAGCGTCCGGAAATTATGCACGTACATTTGTGATTGCCACCGACGGTTACGTTACCGTGGAAAAAGAAGCTTTCGAGTTGATCCGCACCAGCCTGAATGAAGCCAGTTTCTTTAGCTTCGGCATTGGCAGTTCGGTAAACCGTTTTCTTATTGAAGGGCTGGCCCATGCCGGAGCCGGCGAGTCATGTATTATTACCAGCGAGCAGGAAGCTACCGAGAAGGCCGGCAGTTTTCTGAAGTACATCAGCTCACCCCTGCTTACCGGGGTTAACATCGCCTTCAATGAATTTATGGTTGATGAGCCGGAACCGGCTTCGGTGCCCGACTTATTTGCCTCTCGTCCTGTGGTGATTTTTGGCAAATACCGCGGCAAACCGCAGGGGAGTATCGTGCTTTCCGGAAAGACCGGAAAAGGAGATTATGAGGTGCGTATTCCGCTCAGCCAGGCTGTTGTTTCATCTGACAATGAAGCCATTAAATACCTGTGGGCCAGGGAGCAGATCCGGCGTGTTGATGATTATGCAGGAGGCTATTCAGGGGTGCCAAAGGATGTGGAGGAAAGGGTTACCGGCCTTGGTCTCCGCTATAACCTGCTTACCAGTTACACTTCTTTTGTTGCTGTTGATAGTTTGATCAGAAATGATGGAAGTCCGGTTGTTACTGTGCGTCAGCCTCTTCCGCTCCCTGAGGGAGTTAGTGATTTTGCCGTTGCGCAGCATGTTTCAGGCGTTAGACTGGGCCGTTACAGCAAGGCTGAAAATTCATCCATGGGCTATGCAGTTGCTGCAGAAGCTTGTGAAGATATAGAAATCCCGGCTGTATACTCGATGGTTGAAATGATGCCTTCTTTTAAAGGCGGGGAAAGTGCGCTGGAACGCTTTATCAGTAAAAACCTCAAATATCCTGAGGAAGCGCGGAAAAACGGGATAAGCGGAGATGTAATTATTGAATTTATTGTGAATGCGGATGGTTCGCTGAGCGGGTTCAGAATCCTGAAAAAACTTGGTTATGGCTGTGATGAAGAAGCCTTGCGCGTTATTCGCCTGATGCCGGCCTGGAACCCCGGAAAACAGAATGGCCGGAAGGTAAAAACGAAAATGGTATTACCGGTGAATTTTTCCTGAGCTAAAACTTCAGTAGTATCCCCGTTTGTGTGAAAGATTTCAAGGCTGGTTTTTATACCGGCCTTTGTTTTCTGATTGATATTCAGTTGCCTTGCGGTCGGTAAGCGGCTTTATGTATATCAGAAACTGAGTTTAGTTTCCGGGGCGGATTGAGGTATTTACTGAGGAACCGGTAGATTTTCAACCTGATTTCCTTGGCGGTTCTGGTGTCGATGCGGTCGAAGGAATGGCCGCCCTCAACATCCTGAAATATCTCATATTCAAATTTTTTTCCTTCTGCTTTCAGCGATTTGATCAGGTGTTCCACTTCCAGCACATTCACGTCATCGTCGTTGGTATTGGTATGGATCAGCAGGGGTGTTTTCAGCTTGTGGGCGTTCCAGGCAGGTGAACGGCGGCGGTATTCCTCCACGTCTTCCTGGGCGGTTTTTCCCAGGTGATAGTCCGCAGAGTAAAGTGAGCGGTATTCATCATCGTAATAACCCATTCTGGCAATCAGATCACTCACGGGAACCCCGGCAAAGCATACATTGAAGGCGTCCGGATAGTTAAAAACATTCATCAGCGCAATCAGCCCGCCATGGCTCCATCCGATAATGCCCACCCGCGAGGCATCTACCATTTCATAATTCTCCACCATATGGTCACGGGCGGCTTTTACGTCTTCAATTTCTAGTCCGCCATAATCAATCTTCATCCAGAAACTTTTCCCATAACCGGTACTTCCGCGGTATTCAGGCGCAACCACGATATAGCCCTGCGCCATCAGTTCTCGGATGATGTGGGTATGATAGGTGGTAAAATCTGCATGCACGCCGCCGTGCGGCAATACAATCAGGGGGTACTTGTCGCCGGGGTTGATCCACCTCGGGATAAAAACATAGCTGTAGAATTTCAGCGGATTCCCTGCTCCCATGGCGGTGGGATTTTTTACACGGGCGGGAGGGGGGCCGGTGATGTAAATTTTATCGATATAAGCAACATCCCCTGCCCGCTGATACCAGAGGATGTCATCTATGCTTTTGGCAAGCTCGTCGAAACGGTGTTCAAGATCGTTGATCTTTTGCATCAGTTCGGCAGGTGAAGGTTCCGTTTGCTGAGCAGCCAGATCAGCACAGAAACCTGTCAGCAAAATGGAAAGTAAAGCAAATAGCAGGCAGTTATGTTTGCGCATGAGACGGTGATTTGAATCAAACAAAAATAGCATTTTCTGACTTTACCCGTAAAACGTCTGATATTTGCATCCCTTTGAAACAGGATTCCGGCCATCAGTCTTTATCAATTTATTGTTTTTCTACCCGGTATTATAAAAATATTTCATTTTTACGAACAGTAATCGTTTCACTATCAGAATATAGATCAAAGCAAACATATATAATTATAAGAATGTGAGAATCAAAGCCTTAATTAGACTGATTATATATTACAAAATCTCGGATAAATTCTCCGATTTGCTTCATTAGTAACAAATTAGTCCATACTTTTGCCGGAAATTTCAAAACCTATGAAACCTACACATATTGAACACATTGGTATCGCGGTGAAGAGCCTCGAGGAGAGCATACCATACTATGAAAAGGTACTCGGACTGGAATGTTACGCCATTGAAGAAGTAAAAGACCAGAAGGTAAAAACGGCATTTTTCATGGTTGGGCAGACCAAGCTGGAACTGCTTGAATCTACTGATCCGGAAGGGCCGATTGGTAAGTTTATTGAAAAGAAGGGCGAGGGCATTCATCACATTGCATTTGCCGTTGAAAATGTTTCAGGGATGCTTGAGCATGCTGCCGCCAATGGTGTGCAGCTGATCGACAAGCAGCCCAGGCGCGGTGCCGAGGGACTCGACATTGCCTTTATACATCCTAAGTCGACCTTTGGTGTGCTCACCGAGTTTTGCATGCATCCTGAAAAATAAAATTCACCTGAAATAGTAACGAAACGCACGCATTGCATGGCATCCATCCAATGCGTGTGTTTAATTTAAAACCCAATTCACAAATGTCTTTTGAAAGTAAAATTAAGGAGCTTCTTGAAAAAAGGGAGCTGGCTAAGTTAGGCGGAGGCCAGAAAAGGATTGACGCCCAGCACGCCAAGGGAAAGTTGACTGCCCGTGAAAGAATTGAACTGCTTTTGGATGAAGGCAGCTTCGAGGAGTTCGATATGTTCGTAACGCACCGCTGTACCAATTTTGGTATTGAAAAGCAGGAATTTTTATCCGACGGTGTGGTGACCGGTCACGGCACCATTGATGGTCGGGTAGTTTATGTGTTTTCACAGGATTTCACTGTTTTTGGCGGCTCGCTTTCCGAGGCATTTGCCAATAAGATCTGCAAGGTAATGGATCAGGCCATGAAAGTGGGTGCTCCGCTTATCGGGATCAACGATTCTGGTGGAGCCAGGATCCAGGAAGGTGTTAACAGTCTTGCAGGCTATGCCGAGATTTTCGAACGCAACATTCTGGCCTCCGGGGTAATTCCTCAGATCTCTGCCATTTTTGGCCCTTGTGCCGGCGGCGCGGTATATTCACCTGCACTCACCGACTTTATTTTGATGAGTAAAGGCACTTCCAATATGTTTGTGACCGGCCCCAAGGTTGTGAAAACAGTTACCGGCGAGGTAGTTACGGAAGAGGAGCTTGGCGGTGCCATGGTTCACGGTTCAAAATCGGGGATTTCACATTTTGTAGCCGAAGATGAGACGGAAGGCATTGCCCTGATCAGGAAACTGGTCAGTTACCTTCCCCAGAATAATCTCGAAGATCCTCCTGCGTTTCCGTGCAGTGATCCCATCGACAGGCTTGAGGATTCCCTTAATTATATCATCCCTGAAAATCCGAATAAGCCTTACGATGTTAAGGACATTATTCATTCCATCGTTGATCAGGGTGAATTTCTGGAAATTCAGCGGCATTATGCGCCCAATATCGTGATTGGTTTTGCGCGCTTCAATGGAATGCCGGCAGGTATTGTTGCCAACCAGCCCAACTACCTGGCCGGGGTGCTCGACATCAACGCATCCCGCAAGGCTGCCCGTTTTGTGCGCTTCTGCGATGCATTCAATATTCCCATCCTTACCCTGGTTGACGTTCCGGGCTTCCTTCCGGGCACAGCCCAGGAGTACGGCGGAATCATTATCCATGGAGCCAAGTTGCTTTATGCCTATGGTGAAGCTACCGTTCCCAAGGTTACAGTGGTCCTGCGTAAAGCTTACGGCGGAGCTTATTGTGTAATGAGTTCGAAACACCTGCGTGGCGATATCAACTACGCCTGGCCAGGTGCCGAAATTGCCGTGATGGGCCCCAAAGGCGCCATAGAAGTGCTGCACAATAAAAAGCTGGCTGAGATAACCGATCCGAAGGAACGCGAAGAATTTATCCTGAAAAGCGAGGAAGAATACAAGGATAAGTTCGCCAATCCTTACAATGCGGCGAAATACGGTTACATTGACGATGTGATTGAGCCACGCAATACACGGTTCCGTATTATCAGGGCATTCCAGGCGCTGGCTACCAAAAAGGACGTAAACCCGCCCAAGAAACATTCAAATTTACCATTATAATGACCAAGGCAGCAATGAAAAAAACAATAAACATCGCCCGTGCAGTTTTTGTGCTGGCCATGGTGTTGACTGCCGGCCACGGTAATGCGCAAAGTGCTCTTGACCTCAGGATCAATGAGGTGCTGGTTATCAACGATTCGAATTATGTTGACAACTATGGAAAAAGAAGCGGATGGATTGAAATCTTCAATTCGGCATATAATACAGTGGATATCGGCGGGCTTTACCTGACCAATGACCCTGAAAATCCAACCAAGTATTCAATTCCCAAAGGAGATCCTGTTACCCGGATTGCTCCCAGGAATTACCTTCTGTTTTATGCGGATGGATTGCCAACAAGGGGAATACAGCACCTCAACTTTACCTTTGACAGTGATACCAGTAACTACATTGCACTCTATGAGGGCAATGGTAAAACCCTCATTGATGCCGTCAGGCTTGGATCTCAGGAATCTGATATTTCATTCGGAAGGATTGAAGACGGGGGCACTGAATGGGACTACCTTCCGAAAACCACCCCTGCAGCGAACAACTTTACCGGTGAAATAATTTCTCCCGGCGAAAAGTTTGTAATTATGGACCCGTATGGGGTTGGCATGGCTGTAATTGCCATGTCTGTTGTTTTTTCAGCTTTGGTGTTGCTTTATGCAGTATTTAAGAATACCAAAAAGTTGTATAGCATCAACCTGAAAAAACTTTTCAGCAGACGCGAGGAAGAAGTTGAAACACCCGCATCGGCACAGGAGGAGATTTCAGGAGAAGTGAATGCCGCCATTGCCCTTGCGCTCCATATGTACGTCAATGCCCTTCATGATCATGAAGAGACCGTGCTTACCATCAAAAAGGTAGCCCGCGCCTATTCTCCCTGGAGTTCAAAAATTTACGGACTCAGGAATATTCCACGTTGATTTTTGATTCACCCGGGGTATAACCCAATAAAAGAAAAATTAGAGAATGAAAAAGTTCAAGTTTACCATAAACGGCAATGTTTACGAAGTAGATATTCAGAATATTGAAGACAACATTGCAGAAATTGAAGTCAACGGAACCACTTACCGGGTTGAGGTTGAAAAAGCGATTCAAACATCCAAAACACCCAAGCTGATGCGGTCGGTAAGTGTACCTTCCACTGATTCAGCTCCCAGTATTGCCAAAACCTCCAGTCCGGCTTCCCCGAAGGGAACAGGTAATGTGAAATCTCCGTTGCCAGGTGTGATTCTGGATGTACATGTCAGGGAAGGGGATGCAGTAAAAGTCGGGCAGCGGCTTATTACCCTGGAAGCTATGAAAATGGAAAACAACATCAACGCTGATAAAGAGGGCCGGATCGTTTCCCTGAAAGTTCATAAAGGGGATGCCGTAATGGAAGGGGATGTATTAATCGTGATAGGAGAATAACGCATGGAACATTCCGGAAGCTTTCTGACTTTTATTGGCGAACACCTGCAACAGTTTTTTTCTTATACAGCCTTCGCCAATTTAACTTCAGGCCATCTTATTATGATTGCGGTTGGTCTGATATTTATCTACCTCGCCATTGTTAAGGAATATGAACCTATGCTGCTTATTCCCATCGGATTTGGAATACTGGTAGGGAACATTGCTTTTACCCCTGGATTAAAAATCGGGATTTATGAAACAGGCAGTGTGCTGAATTACCTTTATTTTGGCGTTCTTCAAGGAGTATATCCTCCCCTGATCTTTCTGGGTATTGGTGCAATGACAGATTTTTCTGCCCTGATCTCGAATCCCAAGCTGATGCTGATCGGTGCGGCTGCCCAGTTTGGTATTTTTGGCGCTTATGCCATTGCGCTGTTGCTGGGATTCAGTCCGAGTGAAGCCGGCGCCATCGCCATTATCGGAGGTGCCGACGGTCCTACAGCTATCTTCCTCTCGTCGAAACTTGCGCCTGAACTGATGGGTGCCATCGCCATTTCGGCTTACTCTTACATGGCCCTGGTTCCGGTAATCCAGCCCCCGATTATGCGGCTGCTTACCAATAAAAGGGAGCGCCTGATCCGTATGAAACCTCCGCGCAGCGTTTCGAAAACAGAGAAAGTGCTCTTCCCTATCATCGGGATGTTATTGACCACTTTTATTGTACCTTCGGGACTTCCGCTATTGGGTATGCTTTTCTTTGGCAACCTGCTGAAAGAAAGTGGTGTAACCAAAAGGTTGGCTGATACTGCCAAGGGTGCACTCATCGACATTGTAACCATTCTCATCGGACTAACCGTTGGCGCCTCAACCCAGGCAACCACCTTCCTTACCGCAAAATCGGTCGGGATTTTTGCCCTGGGTGCTGCTTCGTTTGTGATTGCCACCACTGCGGGTGTTTTATTTGTGAAAATCTTCAATATATTTCTGAAGGAAGGTAATAAGATCAATCCGCTGATCGGTAACTCGGGTGTGTCGGCGGTGCCTGACAGTGCCCGTGTTTCTCAGGTTGTGGGGCTTGAGTACGATAAAACCAATCACCTGCTGATGCACGCCATGGGCCCCAATGTGGCCGGGGTAATCGGCAGTGCCGTTGCAGCAGGTATTCTGCTGGGTTTCTTGTCATAATGATAAAAGTTTTGTTACATTTGAAGCCGGAACACCAATAATGTTCCGGCTTTTTTCCGGTTTTTCAACCGGGATTTCTTCACACAATTATCGTTTATGCTGATTATTGGTATTGCCGGCGGATCAGGCTGCGGTAAGTCAACCGTAGTCAAACAGATTATCAAAAAATTACCCAAAGATTCGGTTTCTATTCTGCCACAGGACTCCTATTACAAGGATAACGGACACCTCTCGCAAGAGGAAAGAGCCAGGATAAATTTTGACCATCCTTCCTCCATCGAGTTTAACCTGCTGATCAAGCATGTGGATTTGCTGAAGGAGGGCCAGACCATAGGAATGCCCATCTACAGCTATCTCACCTGCGCCCGGGCCAAGGAAACCATTCCTGTAGAGCCACGTGAAGTGGTGATTGTGGAAGGCATCCTGATAATGTCGAATCCGCGCCTGAGAGACCGGATGGACATCAAGGTGTTTGTCGACGCCGATGCCGACGACCGGTTAATGCGGATCATCCGGCGCGATATAGAAGAACGCGGGCGTTCGTTTTCGCAGGTCCTCGACCATTACGAACGCTTCGTAAAGCCCATGCATCTGCAGTTTATCGAACCCACCAAGCGCTATGCTGATATCATTGTTCCCCAGGGCGGAGCCAATCATGTTGCCATCGATATCCTGACCTCAAGAATCAAAATGAACCTTAAGGATAAAATATAAAATATGCCATAATGGCACATAAATCAATTGTAAATTTGTAAAAATGCGCCATATTGGCGCATTTTTGCCATTAATCCGGTTAAAAATCCCTCCGGCACACTATTTGAAAATTACCGGTTAAAACAGATGTTTAACTAAATTATGGAGGGTAAAACCATGCTACCGATCTTAAAAGACAGAACCTTTTTCCCGGGTATTGTGGATGAGTTCTTTGGAAGGGATTTTCTTCCCAACTTTTTCGAGTTTCAGACGGGCATCAACATGCCTTCTGTCAATATCATTGAAGGCAAGGAGGATTTCCGTATAGAAGTGGCCGCTCCCGGCCTTGAGAAAGGTGACTTCAAGATCAATCTTGAAAACAATGTGCTGACCATTTCTTCGGAAAAGGAAGAGAAAAATGAAGAAAAAGAAGAGCGTTACATGCGCCGTGAGTTTAGTTATACTTCCTTCCGACGTTCGTTCAGCCTGCCACAAACTGTTGAAGCTGATAAAATTGCAGCTAACCACAACAACGGCGTGTTGACCATCACCATTCCCAAAAGGGAAGAAGCTAAGGTAAAACCGGCTAAACAGATTGAAATCCTGTAATCCGGGCGATCCGATGTCATTTAATTCTACCCGGCAACAGCAGCGTGTTGCCGGGTTTTTTGTATCTGGTTAATGTCAATATTGGTTTCCTGATTTTTTCTGAATGAAATCTGTGGTCAGAATTCAAACAATCCGTTAACCTTGCTACATTTGTACCCTATGTACGCGGTGATTGATGTAGAAACTACAGGAGGCAATTTTTCCAGTGAACGGCTGACAGAGATCGCCATATACCTGCACGACGGGGAAAAAATTGTGGATGAATTCAGTACCCTGCTGAATCCTGAGCAACCCATTCCTTACATGATTACAAGGCTCACCGGCATCAGCAATGAAATGGTTGCCGGTGCACCCCGTTTTTGCGAAGTGGCCCGGAAGATTGTTGAACTTACTGAAGGAGCCACTTTCGTGGCCCACAATGCCTCCTTCGATTATAATTTTATCAGGCATGAATTCCGCCGGCTGGGTTATAATTTCCGGAGACCCACAATTTGTACCGTGAAAATGAGCAGGAAACTGCTCCCCGGCCTGCAATCATACAGCCTGGGCAAGCTTTGCCGTGAGCTGGGCATTGTTATCGAGAACAGGCACCGGGCGGCAGGGGATGCCCTGGCAACCACCCGCCTGCTGGAACTATTGCTTGAAACGGACCGGCAGGCTATTGAAAAGCAGTCTGGTTATTCCATTCCTGAAATGATAAAGGAGGTACCTGAAGAAACCGGTGTTTATTACCTTCATGATGAGCAGGGGCGGATCATCTACATCGGGAAAAGCAATAATATGTTTGAACGCCTGCTGCAGCACTTCAGAAACAGTGAGACCTCCAAAGCCGTTGAGATGCGCAACCGAGCCGCATCGGTGAGTTATGAACCTACCGGTAGTGAGCTGATTGCCCTCCTGCTTGAGTCGGACGAGATTAAGCATCATAAGCCTCTTTTTAACCGGGCGCAGCGTCGTTCCGTATTCAGTTATGGTTTATTTGATTTCACCGATGAAAACGGATACCGGCATCTTCAGATAGGGCATCAGCTCAACGGGCAACAGCCTGTTACCTCTTTCACCACGATGGAGCATGCCCGTAAATACCTGTATGGCATCGTCGAACGTTTTGAGCTCTGTCAGAAATTATGTGGCTTATATGAAACCAGGGGAGCCTGTTTTCATTATGGCATAAAGCAATGCCGCGGGGCCTGCGTCGGAGCTGAAACTCCGGAAGCATACAACCGGCGGGTAGATGCTGCCATTCGCCTCTCGGGGTTTATGCACCCGGATTTTTATATCATCGACCGGGGAAGGCACCGCGATGAAGCCGCGGTAGTGAAAATAGCCGGCGGCAGGTATTGCGGATTCGGATACGTAAGCCCGTCGGAGGCTCATAACACAACATCCCTTGACTATTGCATCAGCCCTTACAGCGATAACCGGGATACTCGTCAGATTATACAGACATTTCTAAAGAAAAACCCACGGACAAAGATCATCCGCGTTCAGTCAGGTGATTGACAACCCACATGAAAACTCCTGCTTTTAAACCGATCAGGGCTGTTTGTGCCGCCTTTTTGTTGCTGACGGCATCCTGTGCCACTGTAAAAATCGATAAACCTGTGGAGTCTTATCTGCAAGAGGCGGTGAGTCCTCAGCCTTCCGTCATAGGTTTTTCAGCAGATGCCAGGCTGGCCGATATTCAGGCTGAACTGAACCGGAGTTTTTCGGGGCTTGTGTACGAAGACAACAGCCTTGACGACAACGGGGGCGATAACCTGATGGTGAAGGCGTGGAAGCAGGGCGACATTCAACTTACCATGCGCGGAAACACCATCATATACCGCGTTCCTCTGCGCCTGTGGATCAAAGCGGGTTTCAAAACGAATAAACTGGGCTTCACCTTATCGGATTACCGCGAAGCCAGCGGGGCCCTCGCCCTGATGTTCAGAACAGCGGTATCCCTGAATCCCGACTGGACCCTCTCCACCCAAACGGAAACTACCGGTTATGAATGGCTTACGGAGCCAGTGGTAAAGGTGGCCGGGATCAATGTACCGGTGAAGTTTGTGGCCGACCTCATCCTGCAGAAGAACCTGCGTACCCTGAGCAGCACCATTGATGAAAGCGTAAAGGAATTCCTTAACCTTAAGCCCTACGCGCTGGAAGCCTGGAAATCGCTGAATCAGCCCCTTTTGCTGAATGAAGAGTTCAGGGTCTGGCTCAGCATGAAGACTACCGGGTTTTATGCCAGTCCCATCATGGCTAAGGACGGAGTTATAAAGATCCATACCGGTTTGCGCACTGTTATTGAAACCCGGGTGGGGGTAAAACCCGCGGCCGGACCTCCTGGACCGCTTCCCGATTTGAAAGTCGGGGAGGAAGCCGGTGACAGGGTGGTTATCAATGCATCGGTTGACATCCCCTTTGCTGAAATCAACAGCCATGCAGCGCAATACCTTGGCGGACAAACATTTACCCAGGGTAAAAGGAGTGTTAAGGTGGAATCGGTGAATATTTATGGAAGTAACGGCAAAATGGTGGCCGAAGCAAGGCTTTCCGGCAGTTTCAGGGGTACTGTTTATTTTAAAGGGGTTCCGGCATTCAATCCCATGGATTCCACACTTATACTCAGGGATTTTGACTTTGACCTTTCCACCAGGAATGTGCTGGTTAAATCAGCGGCCTGGCTGTATCAGGGTGGATTCCGCAACATGATTGCCCGTCAGATGGTCTGGCCATTAGCCCCCGAAATCCGGACGATTTTCGGCGAGGCCAACAGGCAACTCAGAAACTACCGGCTGGCCGACGGGATATTTCTGCGGGGACAACTCGAAAGGTTCTCGGTTGACGATATCCTGCTTACCCCTGATGGGATCCGTCCTTACCTGAGCGCGGAAGGTAAAATCAACATTCACTTCAGTTCATTCGGGATGAAGAACTGAGTCCGGACGTTATATTTCCTTTATTCGAAGAGAGATTATCCTCAGACAAAATTCCGGATTCAAATCAGGTTCTTAAATCTCCCTGTTTATCAGAAATACCGTGTAAGCCATATAAGCGATCAGCAACAGCCCCGCTTCCCAGCGGTCAAGTTTTCTTTTTCCGCCCAGAAACATGGCCATGAAAAGGAATATAGTACCTGCAGCAACCAGGTAGATGTCGGTGTTGAAACTCATATTGTAATTGACAGGCCTGATCAGCGCACTGACCCCAAGGATCAGAAAGATATTGAAGATGTTTGATCCGATAATGTTTCCTACGGCAATATCATTGTTTTTGCGGTATGCCGCAACGACTGAAGTAGCCAGTTCGGGCAGCGAAGTGCCGGCTGCAACAATGGTAAGCCCGATGATTTTTTCGCTGACACCGAATACTCCGGCCAGTTCTATGGCATTGTTCACCACAATCCTGCCACCAAGGATTAATCCGCCCAGTCCGAGGATGATATACAGGCCTATTTTTATTCCTGGCAGATGCTTGTCAGCTACTACGGCATTTGAAGCGTCCACTTTCATTTGTCTGTATATGTAAAATAGGAAAAGGCAGAAAAATATCAGCAGGATTAAGGCATCAACCCGTGAGATTAGTTTAAAATTCCCGGGGATAAATTCATTTCCCAAAATAAAAATGACGATGAGCGCCAGCAGGGAGAAGGGAATTTCTTTCCACACTGTGCTTGATTGCACCGCGAGCGGGGTGATGAGTCCGGCAATTCCCAGTATGGCAAAAAGATTGAAAAAGTTGCTGCCAATTACATTGGCAAACACGATGTCCTGATGGTTTTGCACAGCAGCAAAAACGCTCACCACCAGTTCGGGCGCTGAAGTGCCGAATGCGACAATGGTCAGGCCAATGACCAGGTCTGGAATCCCATACTTTCTTGCAAGGGATGAAGCGCCTGAAACCAGCCAGTCAGCCCCTTTAATCAGTATGACAAAACCGGCGAGCAGGAATAATATCTGTAAGGTCATATGTTTCGTTTATTGAAATCGGGCACAAAAGTAGGGATAAAGTCATTTCGATATCAACCTGCCTTTCTGATATCAGATTTGCAATAGAACACAGATTTAAAGGCCACAAAATCAGCAGGTATAACTTAACATAAAATTAATATCCGGGCCGGTTTTCAGCCTCTTCTTTATGTAATATTGCGCACTTATTTTTAAGCTGCTGCAATGGAAAGCATCTATTTTATTTTTGTCATTTTTCTCTTTATTCTGGCGATTTCCGACCTGATTGTCGGAGTAAGCAACGACGCGGTGAATTTTCTGAATTCGGCAGTCGGCTCCAGGGCGGCAACATTCAGGATTATCATGCTGATAGCAGCCTTCGGGGTGCTGGTGGGAACGGTTTTTTCGGGGGGGATGATGGAAGTCGCCCGGAGCGGTGTTTTTTATCCCGAGAAGTTTTCCTTTGCGCACATCATGATTATTTTTCTCGCAGTAATGATTACGGATGTAATCCTGCTTGACACATTCAATACAATAGGCTTTCCCACATCCACCACGGTTTCGCTGGTGTTTGAGTTGCTGGGCGCGGCCGTGGCCATTGCAGTGATTCAGATTTCCCAGGGGGATCCGGCCGGTATTCTCGGGGATTACATAAATTCGGGTAAAGCCTTTGCCATTATTTCCGGGATTCTGGTCTCCGTGATCATAGCCTTTACTTCAGGTACTATTATTCAGTATATCACCAGACTGATTTTTTCCTTTGATTATGAGAAAAAGCTGAAATATCTGGGAGGGCTTTTCGGAGGAGTTGCGATTACTACCATTGTTTATTTCATCTTGATAAAGGGAGCGAAGGATGCTGCTTTTATGACTGAAAGCACTCACCTGTGGATCAAAACGAACAGTTTTCAGATCCTTTTGTATTGCTTTCTGGGTATTACATCAATAATGTATGTGTTGAACACAATTTTCCATCTCAATATCCTAAAGATTGTTGTATTGGTAGGAACATTTGCGCTGGCGATGGCTTTCGCCGGGAACGACCTGGTGAATTTCATCGGAGTGCCGCTGGCCGGGTATGAATCGTATCTTACTTTTATCAACACCCCGGGAGCTGATCCTGACACATTCGGAATGGGAGCCCTCAACGGGGCAGTGAAGACCCCGTTGCTGTTCCTTTTGCTATCAGGTATAATCATGGTAATTACACTTTATACATCCAGGAAAGCCCGTACGGTGATCATGACCGAGGTTAACTTAAGCCGGCAGGATGAGGGGGAAGAGCGGTTCGGTTCTACCGCTTTATCCAGGGGTATTGTAAGGGCTTCACTCAGGGTGAATGACCTGATTTCGGCCATTTTGCCTGAAAGTACAAAAACGTGGATAGCCAGCAGATTTACACCGCTTCCGCGGAAGAAAAAGGAAAAGAATCAGCCGGCTTTTGATCTGCTCAGGGCTTCGGTGAACCTGGTTGCTTCCAGCGCCCTGATCGCACTCGGCACATCATTGAAACTCCCGCTTTCCACCACTTATGTAACATTTATGGTAGCAATGGGTACCAGTTTGTCCGATGGAGCCTGGGACAGGGAAAGTGCTGTATTCCGGATTACCGGGGTGTTTTCGGTGATAGGGGGATGGTTTTTTACGGCAATCTCCGCTTTTACGATTGCATTCCTGCTGGCATCGGCGTTTTATTTCGGAGGAACCATCGCCATTGTTGTAATGATTGGAATTGCTGTTTTCATGGCATATCGCACACACAGGTTCCACCTCAGGAAAGAGGAAACCGTAAAAGCAATTCATCATGCCGAAGAAACTGTTGATGCAGGAAACCTGAAAGAATTTTGCCTGAATAATACGGCGGTTATATTTTTAAAAACAAAAGAATATTATAATCAGGTGGTTACAGGCCTTGGCTCAGGAGATGCGAATCAGTTGAAAGCATTGAGAAGGCAAACCGGAGCTCTACAGAAAGAGGTAAGGTCGCAGAGAAAGATTGTATCACAGGTACTCAGGGGAACAGGAGAAGAGGAGGCTGAAACGGCTTACCAGGCTATCAAGATTCAGGATAACCTGCTCGAAATCATCAATTGCCTGAACCTGATTTCGGGTGCTGCATACAATCACCTGGTCAATCATCACAATCCTCTGAATGCAGAACAGATTGCTGACCTTCAAATACTCGGTAAGCGGTTTGCCCTGATCTTAACCGGTATTGAAAAGGGGATTGCTGAAAATCCTGTGATTTATCCGGATTCTATCGGACAGGACAAGGCTGAAATACAAAATGTGATTGAGGCCGTCAGCCGGAATGAGGTAAACAGGATCCGTCAAGAAATGACCGGAAACAGAAGCAGTATCTTGTTTATGAATCTGCTGCAGGAAACCGGAAACCTTGTTTATTTTTCATTTCAGGTATTGCAGATCATCGGTGGCAAAGATCTGAAAACAAAATAGTTGTATAGCGCATAAGTATTTAATTTTAAGCCTTGACAATGACAGAAGTATTTACCGATATTACTGCCTGGTATTTTGAGCATATCAATTATATGACCATCACCCTGCTGATGATCATTGAAAGTTCATTTATCCCGTTTCCTTCAGAGGTAATTATACCGCCTGCGGCTTATAAGGCTGCTGCAGGTGAGCTGAATATTTTTCTGGTAGTATTTTTTGCCACCCTGGGCGCATTGCTGGGGGCCTTGTTTAACTACTACTTTGCTTTATGGCTGGGCCGTTCGGTAATTTATTCCCTTGCCGACACCCGGTTGGCCCGTATGTTTTTGATTCAGCCAGCTTCTATCCGCAAAGCGGAGGACTACTTTATCCGGCATGGGAAATCCTCAACCTTTATCGGAAGGCTAATCCCTGCCATCCGGCAGCTGATTTCGATTCCTGCAGGCCTCGCCCGTATGCCGCTGAAAAGCTTCATTATTTATACCACGGCCGGCGCTTTACTCTGGAACATTATTCTTGCCACCCTGGGCTATTATTTTCCGAAAGAACTGATGGAGCGTTATTATCATGAAATAAATATTGCCATGATAACAGCCGGAATATTGTTCGGGGCCTATCTGCTTTATCAGGGCATCTTTGGGAAAAAAGTTAAGAATGCAATGCCTGAACAGGATTCCTGTTATTAGCCGAGAAGCAGCCATGATTAACCGCGCATTCTATTGATATTGCCCGGACGGGTCAATATGATTTGTGCTGATCTGAAGAGAACAGTCCCTGGTCGGTGCGGTTGCCGTTTAAATACATTCTTTCAATGGGATATAACATAAACCCGGGCTCCCTTCATGGAACCAATCGTTATACCCTGTCGGATTTTCTATAAATAAATCCGGATTTATTGAATTCTTTAACTCCTGCGGTTGCCAGGGGTGCATTAATTGAAAAACCCCGGCGATCGGGCCGGGATTTAACGTTATTAACCAAAAAAGCAGAAAGTATTGCCGGCCTGATGCGTTGACCTTCTCCTGTCCGGCCCTGAGATAAACGAGTCTCTTTATTAATTTACACGCACAACCTTGCCCGATCCTGAAATCCGGCTGTCAACACTTGGGAAGCCTCTGTAGTAAATATTCGCGCTTCCGCTGATGCTGGCTTTTAAAAACTCAGCCACACTGACTTCTGTAGTGCCGGAGCCGCTGATGCTGATATTGGCAGTTTCGCTGAGCAGTCCGAAAGCGTAGATATCTCCAGAACCCGAAACGGTGAAGTTTTCAGTAATGGTGGTCCCTTCAAGGGAAATTTTCCCGCTTCCCGATATGGAAGCCCTTACCGCATTGGCAAAAACTTCAGCATCGACACTTCCTGATCCTGAGATGCTGACATCAAAAACATCGGTTACTATGGGGGTTTCAGCATAAAGGTTTACTGAGCCCGATAAACGGATGTTGTTATAGAAGGCTGAGGAGATGTAAATCTTAATGGTTTCGTGGCGTCCGAGACCGGCGCCGTTTTCCAGCTTTATCTTCAGCTCATTGCCGCTGACGTAAGTTTCAATGGCGTCAAGCACGTTTGCCTGGGCCTCAATGGTAAGGTCACTCACGGGACTCTGTACAATGTAAACATCAGCCGGGATGGCTACCGAAATATCCCGGTGCGTTGGTACAACTCGGGTTTCGCTGTAAACAGGACCTGTTCCGCGGATGTTGTTCCATCCATCTCCTTCGCAGGAAGTCAGAAATAGGGACAGCGCAATAAAGGGCAGTAAGCGGAGGTAATTCAACGTTTTCATATCTGTAAATTTTAGTTGTGGCAGGCTGAATTATCGCAAAGAAAAATTCATGCCAGATTTGAATTTCAGGTTACAAATTTGCAAACGGAGTCAACCTTTTACAAATAAAGGTCGGCAAACAGTAGGATTTGACAGTTGAAACGCGGAATCATGCAGTTGAAAGGGAGGTCGGGGATGATTGAGGCAAGCATTGAAGTGTGTTTACCCCTGTCCATTTTATTCCGCAGGCTGAGGCAATTGGTGCAGAAATGGTACAATTTTATACCGGAAACAGCAGGCAAAAAAAACCAGGACCGTACCTTAAAGTACAGCCCTGATCTGAAAATGAAGAAGAAAATCACCCTCCTTCTCCCGAAGGTTTATTCCTGCTTATTTAACTATCAGCTTTTGTTGTTTGATTCCATCCCCGGTCTGAATCACAAGCAGATATGTTCCGCTGGCGACGTTATTCAGGTTGAGACGGTGGCTGTCACCGGTAATGCGTGCCTGCAGTTTCAGGGAGCCATCCATGGTGAAGAGCAACACATTTGCTCCGTTGCAGTTGCTGATGGTTACACTTTCCGATGCCGGGTTGGGATAAATTACCACGCTGCCTGTTTCAACAATTCCGGTGCCGACGCCGACGTAATTGATCACGTTGGAGAATGAGAACGCGGATTCGCCGGTTGTATAGAATGCTGTTACGGCATAAACATACATATCATTTTCATCGGGCGGCCAGGTGGTGTCGTTAAAGGTAGTTACATCAAGGGTTTCAGCATTGAGCAGGGGCCAGGTTGCAGCATTGGCAATATCCGTAAGTCTGCCAAAACTGATGTTATAGCCCGTTAATGCCCTTCCCTGCATTTGAGATGAGGCATCTGTCATCACCTGCGGCCGGATCAGGAAGGTTCCCATTCCACCGACAATTCCTGATAATGGGGCAATATCGCCGCCCGGGTATTTATAGCGGGCATACTCTGTAACCACATTGGTTGAATCCCATCCGAGGTAACTTGACTGTGCCGGGGTGCCATTCCAGTAAACCATGGCATAATGATCACCCTCAAGGGTTATGTTTGGCACAGTGACGTGAATCCATGCATCCATTCCTGACATAAATTCCCCGCTGCTGACAATCAGGTTGTAATCTTCATCAAAGATATCCAGTCTCATCGGTTGAGCGGTGGTCAGGGGCGAGTATTTAGCCCAGTAAAGATCAAAGCCGGTAATGGTTGCGGGCTCCTCAAACGGGATGTAGTTTCCGAGCCATACCTCTTCTCCGGTTTCACCGGCCCAACCCTGTTCGTGCACGCCATCCTCAAAAACAAGTGTTTGCTGGGCTGCGGAAGTGGGGGTATTCCAGGTTACTTCCATGCTGCCGGTTACCGGTTCAGCCATAACAATATAAGGGATCAGCATGGCTTCGTTGAGCACGATTTCACCCAGGTCAATATCAGAATCAGCTACAACAACAGGCGCCATATAAGTTGCATAACCATCTGCAGCAATACTGATCTGATAGGTATTCTGGCTGTAAACATTTTCGAGCAGAAATTCCCCGTTAGTGCCTGTAAACCCAGCATATGTATTGTAACCGGAAAGTGTGATTGCTGCATTTTCAATTCCAGTTCCCGGATTATCAATGCCTGAAACTGTGCCAGAGATATTTACGAGGGCCAGTTCTCCCATCACAAAATCGAGGGTAGTGGTATTGTTCAGCGTAACATGAAGCGGGTGGGTCACCGCGGTAAAGCCGAATTTATCAGCGGTTGCAGGATAGGTTCCGGCCGGGATATAAGGGAGTTCGTACATTCCGTCAGCATCGGTATGCGTAACTATATTCAGCTGCTCAACTGTTACTGATGCGCCTTCAATGGGTGCGCCATCGGGGTCGGTTACAGTACCTGCGGCTGCGCCGAGTTGATCGTTAAAGATAAAGCGTGCAAAAGGACTCATGTAATACTGTCCTCCGCCCTGAGGGTTAAAGGGATCAGGAGGGTTTGTATATCCATTTATCAGCAAGGTTGAGGCAAACGTAGTACCATAGCTCCAGAAAAACTGATTCATGCTTGTATGATCAGCAATCTTTTCAACCAGAATCGCAATATTCTTGGTGGGATCATTGTAATTTATGGGCGTAGAGAAAGGTATGTAAATGGTTTGATGCCCGCTTAAAAAAGTGAGGTTGCCGTCAAATACGGGGATAAGGTCACCTGCCGGCACCCATCCGTTGTTGAGTTCAGGTATATCGGTCAGACCTGCCCAGATACGGACCGGAACATTCAGTTCATCCTGGGCAAACCAGTAATCCCATGAAATACCAAAGATAACTCCTTCCTGTCCGATTTCCTCATTTGTATAGATGGTCTCCGATAAGGAGTGATTGTAGGCCATATCAATCGGTATCTCCAGGGTAATTGATTTCTCACCTGTCAATCCAAAAGTCGATTGTGACGGAACGCCTGAGAGAACCAGCACATCGCTGACATTATTCTCAGGAGACTGGTCATTGGTCAGTTCAACTTCGGCATAGATGTGGTATTCTCCTATTTCAGGAAAGGTAAAGGAGAGCGTATAGGAAATTTCTTCCTGGAAATCTATCTCCTCGCCTGGAAGCGAGAAAACTTCCAATGGGTTTTCGGTTCCTACCATTAGTTTAACCCTGTATGATGCAGCCGGAAGTGTCTCAAGCCCGTTGTTGCGGATGGTCAGGGAGAATTCAGAGCTTTCGCCCATCATATATAGGCGGTCTCCGTCAAACGCTTTAACCTTAAGGTCAAAATCATCATAATGAACTGAAATATTCTGCCCCAGGATGTAGTCTAACTGTACCATTCCTGACCATGCGTAGGGATTTGATATAAAGTCAACGAAAGCGATTCGACCGGTATGACCGGCGAAGGCTGCCATATCAACAGTATATTCACCAAATTGCATTGAGTTAAGTACCGGAGTCATAAGGTGAATCCATTCATTGGTCCCATCTTCCTTCCACAGGATCTGTAAATCGCCGGGCCACCACATGCTTGAAACGGCATAGAAGGAGAAGGATGCATTGGAACCTACATCAAGACGAGTAGATACGAGGGTGTCGCTAAATCCGGCCTGCACCATACAAACCGCACTGTAATTACCGCTGAATCCACCATTATTTTGCCCCCAGTTTATACCGGCGATCCAGTTTTCGGGAGGGAAACTCCCTTCAAAATCTTCGAAGAATGCATCAAAAGGATACACATATTTTTCGAAGCTTGCAGTATTATCCGGTTCAGGGCCCTGATCTTCAGGAATAGAGGCTTCCAGGGTGTATTGTCCGGGTTCGGTTGCGGTCCATGGTAGCTGAACCCAGGCTGTATCCGCGGTGTTGAGCAGACCGGTGCTGCGTGTACCAATTACATTGCCGTTGGCCTTGAAAGTAACCGTTTTTTCCTGGGCCTGAGATCCTAAATTCTGAATGTTTGCACTCAGGATGGTGGTATTGTTCTGGAAAATAGTAGTAAGGCTGCTGGTAAAGTCCAGGATTGCCAGGTCGTCTTCAACAGGGGTGACGCACGAAATAAAAGCTACCCATCCGGAATTTTCTTCCCATCCCGGGCCCTGGAAATGTATTGTAAGGGCTCCTTCCGAATTGAGCGCTGTGAGTACCCCTGGGCTGTTGGCGCCGGTCCAGTTGCCCAGCAGGTTGGCGCTGGTGCTTGTTCCGTCGTATACCTCAAATCCGCCATAGCTCGCATTAAATTCGAGAAAAGTCAGCCTTACCCTGTCGCCTGCATTGGCCGGATAAATGGTGGTAACCGCATTGTCATTCATTCCGAAATTTCCTTCAAGTCCACCCGAATCAGTAAAGGTTGCACCGCAGCTGGTTATGGTCTGGGTGCCTGTGGCCGGCATGGGGTAAACAGTACCTAAATTGTAAATGATTTTAGTTTTGCTGTTGTTGCCGGAGACCGGGTCCCCTGATAATGATACAGTTGCTGTGACTTCATAGGGTGATGCCACTGAAAGATCAGCCGGGGTAGTAAAAGTATATTGATCAATCTGGTTTGGAGCAAGGGTAAGAGAGGTAACAGTTTCAGTAACCGGAGACCCGCCATTAATGGAATAGCTCACCTGAAATCCGGTTTCCGTATTGATTCCTTCATTTTTTATTGAAATTGTAATTGACTCTGAAGATGTGAGGTTTTGCGAAGATACCGGGGAGTCAATACTTACCATGGCCATATCATTATCCAGACCATCTCCGTAAAGGGCAAAAGCCAGGTTAAAATTAGACCAGGTCATGTAGGAAGCCGGAGTCCAGTCGGTGTAACCATATCCATAACCATCTCCCGGGTTTTTCCATTGGTATTCATTTTCAATGGTCATACTTTCATGACTTAGCCATCCCCAGCGGTTTGATACGGTAAAATCGGAAACTGCCTGTACACCTACCCAGTAATGTCCTGCAGTCAGGTTTATTACTGAGGGCAGCATAATCTCATAACGGTAAAGATGGGTGCCTGCATCAATGGGTAATGTGTTGTAGCTTGTAAAACTCTCAAAAGAATGCAGGATATCTCCCGGGATTCCGGCATTGTCGGCATACAGGTAAATGTTCAATGCATCTATTGGAGTACCCGTCCATTCCCAGTACTGACCTGCAATATCAATGTAGCGGATTCCCCATGATTCGCCTGCCGGGACAACAAAATCATCGGCAGCGATGCAGGAATAGCTTAAATTTCCGGGGTCTGTAAAAGCATTACTGGCAATTGAACCTCCTGCGAGCGGGTAAAACTGGTCATAAATTGCCTGCCCGTTACGGTTAGCTGTCTGCTGCGGAGGCCTGCCGGTCTCTTTGTAAACAGCCGTTTGACTGATCGCCTGCAATCCAAGCGATAAAAAAATTATCGCTGAAAGCAGTTTTGAAACGATTAACTTTTTCATGAGTTAAAGTTTAGTGATTGTTTATTGGTTTTCAGTATTCTTTATTTTGGGTACTTCCCCTGTTTTACCTTCAGCCGGCATTGGATTTTCCGCAGGGCTTTTAAACTCTGAAACACCAGACAGAATTTTTGAAAGCGCTGCATTTTCATTGTTGAGTTTGTCTATGAAGTTTTTAAGTTCCTGCTCAACCGGATCAGATACCACGGTTTTCTTTATGCTCATAATGCTTTATTTTCGGCACAAAACTCGACAGTGCATCACGTATTCCCTAATATTTATGGTTAACAAAAAACCTACAGGCATTGATGGCCTGGTAACATTATTGCTACAATTTTGATAAAGAATTGCTAAACAGCATGTTGAAAGGAAATGCTTTCAATAATTTTATACCGTAAGTTGGGGAAGGGAGTAAGTTTGGAAAATAAATACTGACCCGTAAAGTTGTCTGAGGAGGGAGTTTTACCGGTCTATCCGAGTTGCTGCAATAAACTTACAAGATTCTCATCCCGGGTTATTCCTAATTTTTTTCTGAGTCTGGCTCGGGCTACC
>ERZ795053.803-NODE-803-length-39898-cov-10.886931_pt1 | contig 39898 bp, 29 predicted proteins | sample MGYA00375137_ERZ795053 | MGnify/ENA primary metagenome ERZ795053 (study PRJEB30182, sample SAMN05720284) | activated sludge metagenome | isolation source: Anaerobic digester | place: Hong Kong | collected 2014-12-17 ... | reverse complement strand
TTCCACGAAGCCCCGTTGTAAAATAGCAATCCTTGGTTATTTGCTGCAAACAGCATTTGTGCTTCACCTACACAAATCGACCAGTTCTGGTTGCCGCCTTTGTAGTCTTTTTTGTCGTAGTTTGTAAAAATGGTGTTATTCTGGGATAGTACTTGCGTAAAGGTGAAAAAAAGGACAATAGTTGCTGATAATGTAAATACTCCTTTTTTTCGAATGAATAACATGGTAGTAACATCAAGTAGTTATTCAAACAAAGATAAACTTATATCATAAAGTTTAAAAGATTTACAAAAATAAATCCCGTAGTTACGATAAGATTACGCCCGAACCCACCAATTCGTCTTTTATATACCATGCAGCAAATTGTCCGGCAGTTATTCCCCGTTGAGGTTTTTCGAATACGAGATAATAGCCCGTTGGCGTTGCATGTAGCGAGGCTTGCTGCAACGGTTGTCGGTACCTTATGCGTGCGAGTACATCTATTTTAGTACCTATTTTAAGTTCGAGGTCGGGTCTAACCCAATGAACTTCGTTGGTGTTAATCTTTAACCCGTTTCGGTAAAGCCCTGGGTGGTCTTTTCCCATTCCGGTGTAAACAATATTTTTATCGATATCCGTGGCAATAACAAATATTGGCTCGGCTTTGCCGCCAATGTTTAGCCCTTTACGTTGACCAATGGTATAAAATTGGGCACCTTGGTGCTGCCCAATAACAACACCGTCGGTTTCGTTATATACAAATGGTTTTGAAATGGCGTCTAGGTCTTCGCTGTTTGGTTGAGGAAGTTGGTTGTAAAAATCTGCAGAAATTTCGATAATGTTACCCGTTTTTGCCTTTAACTTTTGTTGCAGGAAAACAGGCAGGTCAACTTTTCCTACAAAGCAAATTCCTTGAGAATCCTTACGTTCTGCTGTGGCAAGATGCAATTCCGAGGCAATTCTTCGTACTTCCGGTTTTAACATGTCTCCAATGGGAAATAGCGTTTTGCTTAGCTGTTCCTGATTTAGCTGGCATAAAAAGTAACTTTGATCCTTATTAGGATCGGAACCGGCAAGCAATCGGTAGTAGGTTTTGCCATTTACGGTTACCTCGTCTTTTCGGCAGTAGTGACCGGTGGCAACATACTTGGCGCCTAAGTTTAAAGCAGCCTTCAAAAAGGCGTCAAATTTTATTTCTCTGTTACAAAGTACATCGGGATTTGGGGTGCGTCCTTTTGAGTACTCATCGAACATGTAATCGACCACTCGTTTTCTGTATTCATCGCTTAAATCGATATACTCGAAAGGTATTTTAAGTTTTCGGGCTACCATTTGCGCGAAATTCTTATCATCGTCAAACGGGCAGTCGCCGTGAAGAACTCCCGTAGTATCGTGCCAGTTCTTCATGAACATACCTATAACTTCGTATCCTTGCTCTTTTAACAGGTAGGCTGCAACGCTAGAGTCAACCCCTCCCGAAAGTCCAACTACAACTCTTTCCATAATATTTATAAAGTGTACAAAAGTAGGTATTTCTTTAAAAAAGATCTTCGTTTATTAATATCTATTTTGCTAATTATCTGGTTTTTAATACTTTTTTGTTTAAATTTGATTTTACCCGTTTACGGATTTTAGCAAAATAAGTGCCTGTTTAAACTTTTTTCTTTATCGTCTGTTGTTTGTATTTATAAATATAGATATATTAATATGTTTTGATTTATGATAAACAGCATCATTCAATTTAGCCTTAAGAATAAGTTAATCATTATTTTACTTACGCTTACCATTGCAGGGTTTGGCTTATATTCAACATTGAAAATACCGGTTGGAGCCGTACCCGATATTACCAATAATCAGGTACAGGTAATCACAACCAGCCGAAATCTTTCAACACAGGATGTTGAGCAATTCATAACTTACCCTGTTGAGTTGGAAATGTCCAATTTGCCCGGAGTAAAGGAGATAAGGTCTGTGTCGAAGTTCGGTTTATCGGTTGTAACAATTGTGTTCGACGAAGATTTGGGAACATACCTGCCACGACAGTTAATAGCCGAAAAACTTAAGACTGCTGCAGCAAATATTCCAGAGGGATTTGGAGAACCCGAAATGGGCCCGATATCTACAGGTTTAGGCGAAATATACCAGTATGTTTTAGATGTAAAGCCGGGTTATGAGCAGCAGTATTCCATTACCGATTTAAGGACAATTCAGGATTGGTATGTAAAGCGTCAACTTTCAGGAATTCCCGGTGTTGTCGAAATTAACACGTGGGGTGGCTATTTAAAGCAGTACGAGGTTGCGGTGAATCCACACAAACTTGCACAGTACCAATTGTCGATAGCCGATGTGTTTAATGCTCTTGAAGAGAGCAATGCCGTAGCCGGTGGCGCTTATATCGAAAAAGATAATCGGAGTTACTTTGTGCGGGGGGAGGGACTTCTGAAAAGTATAGCCGAAATAGAGCAAATTTCCATTAATACACACAATGGAATAGCATTAAAAGTTAAGGATGTTGCTTCGGTTGGATATGGACATGCAAACCGTTTTGGTGCTATTACTGCCAATGGACAGGGCGAAAAGGTAATGGGGCAGATTATGATGCTGAAGGATGCGAATTCGAATCAGGTAATTAGCGATGTGAAGAAGCGTGTTGAAGAGGTTCAGCAACATCTTCCCGAAGGAGTTTTTATTAACCCGATTGTGGAGCGGAGCGAGTTGATTTCGAAAACAACGGCAACTATTTTGGAAAATCTAATTTTTGGTTGTCTTATTGTGTTTCTTGTAGTGTTGCTAATTCTGGGAAACCTTCGTGCATCGCTGGTTATATCGTCGTTAATTCCGCTTTCGCTGCTTTTTACCATATCTGCCATGTATGTATTTGGCATCGATGCTAACCTTATGAGTTTAGGCGCCTTGGATTTTGGAATTATTATAGATGGAGCGGTAATTATTACCGAGTTTATAGTTTTAAAGTTAACGCAAAATGCGACGAAGATTGGTACGTTGAAAAATGGAGAGCAGAGTGCGCTTATCGACGAAATTGCGTTTACAGGAACATCAAAAATGATGAATTCGGCTATTTTCGGACAAATCATCATTTTAATAGTATTCATTCCGATTTTATCGCTTACCGGTGTAGAAGGAAAAATGTTTAGACCAATGGCCTTATCGTTCAGCTTTGCCTTGCTTGGTGCCATGTTTTTCGGGTTTACGTGGTTACCTGTAGCAGCATCGCTTTTCTTACGCCCTCAACGAAAGGAGTGGCCGGTTACCCGTTGGATAATGAAATTGCTGAACAATTCATACCGGCCGGTAATAACTTGGGCGTACGATCATAAGAGATGGGTATTAGGAAGTGCTCTGGTAATGCTAGTTTTTTCGGGATGGCTGTTTACACGGTTAGGTGCCGAGTTTGTGCCTACGCTGGACGAAGGCGATTTTGTTATACAGCCGGTTTTGAAAACGGGAACCTCACTCGACAGAACTATTCAAATGACTACGATGATGGAAAATATTCTGATTGATAAATTTCCGGAGGTTGAAAAGGTTGTAAGCAGGATTGGTGCGGCCGAGGTTCCAACCGATCCTATGTCGATGGAGGAAATTGATATGATAATTAAGTTAAAGCCCAAGAAGATTTGGGTTACAGCTAGTTCAAAAGAAGAGTTGGCCAATAAGTTTAAAGAGGCGTTGTCGGTAATTCCCAATGTGGAGTACGAATTTACTCAGCCTATCGAGATGCGTTTCAACGAACTTATTACAGGAGTTAGGGCCGATTTGGCCATTAAAATTTTTGGTGAAGATTTGGATGTGTTAAACCGAAAGGCAATGGAGGTTGGAAAGTTAATTAACGGTGTTCCCGGTGCGGCCGATATTATAATAGAGAAAACGGCAGGATTGCCCCAAATTGGTATAAAATATCGTAGAGATATGCTCTCCAAGTATGGCGTAACGGTTCAATATATAAACAACAGTATTTCCACTGCATTTGCAGGTGCTACTGCCGGAAGTATTTTTGAAGGAGAAAAACGTTTCGATTTGGTTGTTCGACTAGATAAAAATTTCCGAAGCGATATAGAAAATATCAGGATGTTGGGAATTAGGTTATCCAATGGAAAGGTTATTCCTTTAAAGGAGTTGGCTCAGGTTGATTATTCCAAGGGTCCGGCAAAAATTTCGCGCGACAATACGCACAGACGGGTTGTGGTTAGTGTAAATGTTCGTAATAGGGATTTAGAATCGGTTGTAAAGGATATTCAGGATATTTTAAGCACTAAGCTAAAATTGCCTGCTGGTTACTATGTGGAGTACGGCGGACAGTTCGAAAATTTAAGGAATGCGCGTAGCAGATTGGTTTTTGCTGTTCCAATAGCACTTGCGCTTATTTTCATATTCCTGCACTTTGCCTTTCACTCTTTAATGGATGCCATAATGGTTTACACGGCAGTTCCTTTGTCGGTTATAGGAGGAATTTTGTTGCTTTGGATTCGGGGGATGCCGTTTAGTATTTCGGCAGGAGTAGGTTTCATTGCCCTTTTTGGAGTCGCGGTGCTAAACGGAATAGTGTTGATTGAACATTTAAAGGAGTTGAAGGAGCAAGGCGTTTCGGATTTGCGGGAAAGGGTTATGCAGGCAACGCACGATAGGCTTCGTCCGGTAATGCTTACAGCATCGGCTGCGGCAATGGGGTTTTTGCCAATGGCAATTTCAACTTCAGCGGGAGCCGAGGTTCAACGACCATTAGCAACGGTTGTAATTGGAGGGCTTATAACATCTACTCTACTCACGATGATAGCGCTACCTTTACTGTATGCTATTTTTGAGCGGATTAAGGAACGTAGGAATGGTAAAGCGAAACGTTTTGTGTTTTTTTCTATTCTGATGTTGGGTCTATTTATAACCCCATTGAAAGGAAGTTCTCAGGAGGTAGAATTATCGCTCGAAAATGCCGTTGCGCTTGCATTACAAAACAACAGTGGAGTTAAGGCTGCTGCAAGTAAGGTGGAAATGTATAAGGCATTGTATCCTGCTGCGGTGAATATTCCCCGTACCGATTTTTATTATGGTTACGACCAAAATAACATTGCCGAAAACGAACATCCGTTAAAGGTTTACGGGGTGCAGCAAAGTTTTTCGCTTCCTTCGGTTTACAGCAAACAGCTTAAACTTGCAAAAATGGATAGGGAACTTGCCGAACTCGAATTGGAGGTACTAAAAAATAGGTTAACCCGTGATGTTTCCATAACCTACAATAAGGTACTTTACTATATGAACTTAAAGCAGCTGCTCGATAGTATGAACATTCAGTTTACCCGATTGCAGCAGGCCGCGGAAAAAAACTTTGCCACAGGCAATACTTCCAAGATTGAGTTATACAATGCTATGGCGAAACATCAGAGTTTTTTAGTGGAATTTAAACAGGTTGAAATGGCGTTAAGCGGCTCTTTGTCCGAATTAAAGGGGCTTATTCAATCCGATTCGCTTTATGCAATTTTGCCACAGCAGTTAATTCCTGTTGAAATAAATATTGATGCAACCCTAATGCTAAATTCTTCGGTTAGCATATATCAACGAATGATAGATTACTCCAAGTTGCAGGTTAGCATTGAAAAACAACAATTTCTTCCGGAGATAAACTTGGAGGTGTTTAATGGAACCAACAATTTTCCGGGTTCAAAAAATTACTTAGGTTACCAGGTTGGGCTATCGTTGCCAATATTTTTTAACAGCCAAAAATCAAAGGTAAAATCTAAAAAGTTAGAAGTTGAGGTAAATACTGCTTTATACACGGACTATGTAAAGCGGTATAAATCGGCTTATGCTTCGGCACAAACTTCGTACTACTCGTCAAAAGAGTTGTTAAGTTCCTATATAACCAATGTTTTGCCCGTAATTTCCGGTTTAACGAAAACAACGCAGGAATCGTTGGTAACGGGAAATCAAAACGTTTTTGAGTTTATTCGAAGCCTTGAAACGGTATATGAACTTCAACGGAAATACTTGGAAACCATTTACAATTACAACAATAGTGCATTCGAACTTAAATATTTTACATTTTAAAAAGCAGAATATGTATAAACGCATTTTTATTATATCGGTGCTGGCAAGTTTTTTCATGGCCTCGTGTGGCACCAAGCAGAGTGAATCCGATGTTAATACCGAGAACAACGAAAATGTAACGTTGGTTACTCCCGGTCAATTCGAGCAAATGAATATGCAGTTGGGTAATGCCCTAAAGCATACCTTTTATGAATCGCTTTCTGTTCAGGGGGTAGTAGAGCCTCGGGTAAACGGAATAGCCGTTGTATCGTCGCCAATACACCTGATAGTTAAAAAGGTGCATGTTTACGATGGAGCAAGGGTTGCTAAGGGCGATGCGCTGGTTTCCCTTATAGGTAGCGAGTTAATGGATTTACAAATGAACTATGTTGAGGCGCGTCAGGAGTTTATTTTGAATAGGGCCAATTTCGATAGAATGAAGCAGCTCTTGCCATCCAATGCTGTGTCGCAAAAGGAGTTTATGCAGTCCGAAAGCGATTTCCGCATAGCGCAGGCAAGGTTGGCAAAGTATGCGAATATTATTTCATGGCTGGGTATTGACACGTTGGGTATTACAAAGGGAAATTTGGTGGAGTACGTAACGCTTAAGTCTCCAATCGATGGCAATGTTGTGGGTGTTAACGCAATAGTGGGAATGGCTGTAAATCCGGAACAAGAGTTGGTAAAGGTGGTAAACCCGGCGCTAATGCAGCTGAAATTATTTGTTTATGCAAACGAGGTTAAGAACGTATCAGCGGGACAACCGGTCCAGGTAAGCATTGAAGGTACTGCATTGCGAGGAACGATAACAGGAGTTGGTATGGATGCAAATAATGACACAAAGGCGGTTATTTGTCATGCCTCGTTAAAAGATGCTTCAAAGTATAACTTGATTAATGGGCAAAATGTTACCGCATCCATTTTGATTCGAGAAGTTAAGGGTTGGGCGTTGCCCAATACAGCCATTTACGAGAAGGATGGGCATAAAGAGATTCTTGTTGGTCGGCAGTTAAAGAGTGGCGATTACGAGTTTCGGGTAAAACCGGTTATCACAGGAATTAGCGATGCCGAGTACATTCAGATTATGGATTCTACCGTTTCGAATGTCCTTTACAAAGGCGTGTATGAGTTAATGATGGAGTAATTTGTATAAACAAGATAGAGGCTGCACTTGTTGAGCAGCCTTTTTCTTTATAGATGCTAGTTTGCGCTAAACTCTTTTAAAGCGGGTAATGCCTTATTGTTGAAGTCAAATAATGCTTGATTTTCCCATGGGGAAGCGTTTGTAGATTGTTTGCCTTTCCATGCAATTAGTTCTGCTCCCCAGTAGCAAAAGCCAATGCCTTTGTTTAAGTTTTTTGTAATTGTTTTTATTTGTGCAACGAAATTTTTTTGACCTTCATTTGTGGCTGGAAAATCTGGTAAAATCAACTGTTCTTCTAAGCCTACAATATTGTTAGTCCAATCGTTTGCATCCAATGTAAAGGGGTAAGCAGTTTCCGCTATAACAATATTTTTATTGTAGTTTTGAGTTAACACTTGCATTGCATTTTGTAGGCTATCCAACGATTTTCCATGCCATATTGGATAAAAGGATAGGCCTATAATATCGTAATCTAAGGAGCGAACTTGATTAAAAAAATAATTTGCACCTTTAATTCCGGCATAATGTAAAATGATTTTGGTGTTGGTAGAATTTTTTCGAACTGCTGTAATGCCTGCGTTTAGTAATTCTTTAAAATTTTCAGGCTCGTTATCGATATTTCCGAAAGGAAAAAGTATGCCCGAATTAATTTCGTTGCCTATTTGAATATAGTCTGGATGTATTTTGTTTACAACTTTTTGGGTGTAGTTATATACGCTATCTTTAAGGGCGGGGTAACCAATTCCTTGCCATAGCAAGGGAGTTTCTTGATGACCGGGATCTGCCCAAGTATCGGAATAATGTAAACTGAGCCAAATTCGAAATCCTTTAGATTTTAAAACTTGTGAAAATTGTTTCACTTCATTAAAGCCGGAATGTTCATTATCTGGTTTCACCCATAAGCGTAACCTGATAGTATTTATTTTGTTTTCTTTTAAGATGTCCAAAAAATCCTTTTGTGTGCCGTCTAAGTCAAAAAATAATGGATTATAACTAGCTATTTCGGGGTATCTGGAAATGTCAACGGCCGAAATAAATTTGGAATCCAAGTTGTCAGGAATAGGCGAGTTAAGTTCATCTTTATTACATGAACTTAAAACTAAAATCAATAAGATTAGAAGAATTTTGGTCATACTGTAACATTCAATGAATATGTAAGGATGAATTGAAAGACGATTCTTTTTTATATAACTTTCTAAATACTCTTCAAGCAGAATAAATATATTTTTTACCATAGTATCTTTTCCTTTTAAGTTATAAGATGCCTATTTCTGGTATTAAACTATATGCTTGTGCAAGTTTTTGAGAATTACAAAAGATATTGTATTGATGATGTTATCTCCCCAATTCCCTTACAAATGCGCCGTTATATCCCAGCGAGGCTAAGCGGTTAATGTCGGTTATGGCGTCTTCGGGTGTTTTGTATTTGCCAACGCAGTAGCGGAAAATGCCGGAAGATGTTTTGTAAACCATAACGCTACCCAGTTCCGAAAAGGCGCTTACGCTTTTAGGTGCTTTTAGAGCTATAAATTGAATAGTATAACCCGGATGTTCGCGGTTTATTCTTACCCAGGCATTGTTAATTCCCTGTGCTTTGATTTTTTGCATAAGTGCATCGGCGTCTTCAACGCTACGCGTATTGCCAACGCTATAGCGGTAGTAGCCTTCGGGCGAAATGGTTACAAATAAGCTGTCGGTATGAATTTGTGTATAGTCCAAAGGCGATTGGGAAGCTGCTATTTGCACGGAGTAGGTGGTTGCTACATTTGTTGAGGTTGTACTGGCAATGTTGAAGTTTGTGGACGGTTTTGTAACAACTTTTTCTACTTTTCTAACCTTTGGAACGCTTGGTTTAGATTTTTCAACTTTTGGTTTTACTGGTTCATGCTTAGGTTCTTCTTTAGGCTTTTCTACCACCTCTTTCTTAGGTGTACTTTGTTGAACTACCTCAACCTTTTGCGGTTGTTCGCTAACTTTAGTCTCTTCTTTTGGGGGCTCGGAAACTGCCGCTATAGGTTCGGGCTTAACCTCCAGAGGATTCAAAACCAGACTTATTTGGAATTCGCTTTTTGCAGGTTTTTTAGGTATAACCAAATCGCTTTCCGTTTCTTTAAAATCGGGACTTTGAGCAATAACCTTGTACGTTCCTGGCATTAACTTTTGGGTTAGCTGTTTTTGTCCTTTTTCGGTCGATTTATATATTGCCTCGTTGCTATTTTCTTTCAAAATAGAAATGTCGTAGGGTTTTGTTGTTGAAGCATTGCTGGCCAGCATAACGTTGATTTTAACATCTACTAACGGAGTAATTTCCACGGAAGCAATATCCATTCCGCCAACCCATTTTTGATTATAACGTGATATGAGACCGGTGGTAAGGTCAATTGGAAAGTAAAATTGTTCGTCGTCGGTGGTATTTAGCGGGTAGCCAACATTTTTTACTTCCGAAGTCCCATCAAGTTTTATGTAGAAAACATCGAAACCTCCAATGCTGTTATGTCCTTGACTGGTAAAAAATAGGTACTTTTCGTCGGGAGTAAGAAACGGGCTAGCTTCGTCCAACGGTGTGTTGATGTTTGGACCTAAATTTACAGGTTCGCCCCAACGTCCATCGCTAACAGTAGTCATCCAAATGTCGTATCCTCCTTGGCCGCCTTTACGGTCGCTGGTAAAGTAAACAGTATTGCCGTCGCTGGTAACGCAAACATGCTTTTCGTTCGATTTTGAATTGATTGGTTTGGCTACATCAACGGTTTTAGACCATTTACTTTTCTTTTTGAAGCTGACAACAATTTGGGAGTTTCGGGCATCGTTTTCAATCAGGTATAATTCTTCGCCTGTTTCGGATAAAAAGGAGGTAGTTAAGTACTTGCTGCCCAGTTGACGTGTTATGTCGATTGGTTTTCCCCATACATCTTCTTGCTTATAGCTGATGAATATTTTGTTTCCGGTTGGAGTAATGGTTGTGTATGCTAACGTTTTTCCATCGGCCGAAAGTACGGGGTCGATGTTATCCTGTGTTGTGTTTATAATATCCGATAGAGGATTAATGCTAAGACCAACAGGCGATTTTATGAGTTCCTTCGCGAATTCGCAACTTTTTATGTGCATGTTAACAAGTTGATTTGCCAATTCATCTTTGGGGTTTAAATATTTTTTATACTCGTTAAACGTATTGGTAGCTTTATCGAATTCGTTTTTTATAAGATAGTATATACCAAGTTGATAGAATGCTTCGGGAGGGGCACTCTCTTCCTTTAAGGACCTTGCATCGTACTTGTCGGTTACCTTTTTTGCTGCTTCCTCTAAATAATAGCCCGCCTCCATTTTTCTGTCGGAAGTTTTAAGCATACAGTATCCTGCCTTAAACTTTAGGTTGGCGCTTTCGGGGAGTTTTTTTATAGCTTTCAGATACGTGTCGGCTGCTTTGGCATAATTACCATCGGCCATGTAGTATTCGGCATCGGATTCGTATGTAAATAGTAAATTCCAATCCTGTGCCTTTAAATTAGGGTTAAATGCCATTAACAGGGTGAACACAAAAATTGCTATTTTCTTGTTTTGCATGTCGAATTCTTAAAATATCTACAAATATTGCGTAAATATTATAAAAATGTACGTGGATGTCAAGCATTAAGACGTTATTTATTGAAGTATCTATTTAGATTTTTATCAATTACCTGTTTATTTACACTAAGAATGGAATTGTTTATTTATAGGAATGTGAGCGATACTTCTTTTAAAAACTTATCCTGTAGCAGGTTTGCTATCCTTTTTACAACGGTACGCCTAATTTCTAATTCTACAGGTAAATTAGGATCCTGATGGGCAATGTTTATACAGGTTCCTATAACAAATTCTATACTATCGCTTTCGAGAATTAACTTTACCAGTTCGTCGGCGGGGCCTTTTCCAAGCGAAGTTGTTTCGTTGTACGTTTCCAGAATGGAGTTGACTTTGCTTAGTGTTAGGATTCCCTCGGTAACCAAATCGGCTCCTTCCATATAGCTGATTGGAGGAAGATCGGGATCGTCGAAACTTAAACTATCGGTAACTTCCTTGTTGAGTTCTCGTGCAATAATATCTACCGTAGTTGCTCCGCAAATGGCCTTTTTGCCTTCGAACGATTTAAAGATCGAAGCCAATTTTGCATCGTTTTCCTTTTCAAACGGGGGGCCAGTTGTAATGAGCAGTTTTCTTGGATTTCGGAAGTATATTGTAGCACACGATGTGTCATCCTTAGGATGGTAGCCGTCGTTTACGTAAGCCATGTTCACCACTTTAGAACTTAGTTTACGTGCCGAAATATCGAGTTCGTTTTTTACTATTTGAGCGACAAACTCGCGGGCTTCATTGTCCCAGCCAAAGGGCAATTCCGGGGTTCCTAATCCCGATTGAGTTACACCATCCGTCCAAAGAATAATTCTATCCTCCTTTTGCGGCATAAACCTGCAGAACTTTAGTTCTTTACCGGCATTTTTTTCGCTGTTTAAAATAATGCACTGCCACTCGGGATCGAATACTTCTTTTCCTCTCATTATCATGCACTGAGGGTTGTCGTATTCCAGAATTCGCGTTTCTCCATTATGTTCTATATCTACAATGGAGAAGGTAGAATAGCTCATTTTGCGTTCCGAGCAAACAGGAAGGGTGTTCATTATAATTTCGGCAATGGTATTAATTTCCTTATGTTCCATGGTAAAGTTCAGAGCCATGGTGGATGTTAATGTTGCCAAAACGTTTGCCTTTACTCCATGTCCCATTCCATCGGAAAGTACAATGATAGTTCTTTCTTCGTCGTGTAATCGTTTCGAGAAGAATACGTCGCCGCATATTCTTTCTTCGTCGTGATTTTTTTGCTGGCAATTTACCTCTATGAAAAATTTATCGGTCATCGGACTGTTTATTTGCCGTTTTTGCCCTCGCGGAATGTTTTTATAATGGAGTTAAGCATTTGCTCGGTTTCCGAAGCCCCTTCACCAAGTAAAAAGCCAATTTTTTGAACCATTGCCAAGTTTTTATCAACTACGTCGGTAATTCGTTTTATAACTTCTTCCTTTTGAACTTCAGGAGCGTACATATCCCTAATTACCGCACCAATTATCATATTGGGTTTAATGGTGAAAACCGATACGTTTAGTAGTTTGTCCTTGTACTTTATATCTCGATTCAGAATATCGCTGTTGTTTTGTAAAACGTAGGTAAACAGGTTATGGATGTTGAAAGGAACTAGCGTTTTTAAATCGGCTCCAGCCAAGCCTGGAACTATTTCGTTTATCTCGAGTGCGTCATCGCCTAAAAGATCTATAAAACTTTGATTGCTCTGGATAATCTTTAACTTTTTATCAATTAAGACTACTGCCGATGGTAATTTTTTTAACATTGTAGAAGTAACCTCCGAGGCTTCCCTTGCAGCGTCTTGTTCAGCCCTTGCCTTTTTCTCGGAATCTCGTAAGGCCTCCTGCATCTTTGCCAACTTTTCGTTTGACGAGCGAAGGCTTTTAATGTACTCCTGTCTGTTTTTTAGAGTGTAGTTTAGGCACATGTCGGTATGGGCCAATCCTGATGCCACTGCTGTGGCAAATTCGTAACACGAGGCGTATCCGCAGGCTTCGCATCCGGTTTCTTTTCCTACGAACTCTTTGTCGATTACTTTTAGCACTTCCTCTATTTTTTCGGGAATGGGGGAAGGTAAGCGTTGGTCATCAATTCTAAAAGACCTGGAAAAATCGTGGTTGGCATTTTTGGTTATGCTTGCTTCCCATTTTTCCTTATTAAACGATGTTAAGCGTTTGTTGGCATAATTTACCACCATTGTCCGGCGTATGAACTTTTTGCCTCCCTTGGTTGTTCCGGGTCCCATTAAGCATCCTTCGCAGTAGAACAGGTTGAAATGTCGGTCAATCATATCTATACTACTTTCGAATTGGGCTATTGCCTGAAGCGTGTTGTTTGGTCCGTTGGTGTTTGTTACTTTGCCGGTGAGCAAATCTTCGCTGATGTTAACTGCTTGTAATATACCACGTCCAATGGGATATAAGGATCCTTTATATCCAATGGGCTCATCAAATTCCGAGTATTCTTGGTTACTTTCCTTTATGTTAAACTGGTCGAATAGTTCCCGTAGTTCAACAAACGTTAAGTTTTCCTCAATTTTTCCATCGCCTTCGTATAACTTGATTTCTTCCTTGCTTTGAATGCAAGGGCCAATGAGGACAATTTTAACATTTTGTCCGTACTGTCGATGTACCGCCTTTGCAGTTGCAACAATAGGGGAAATAATTGGAGCTAAATTTTGGGTTAATTCTGGATGATATTTTTCGATAATCGACACAATTACGGGGCACATACTTGTTATAAAGTACTTGCCTTTAAAATCGTCGAAAAGTTTTTTGTACTCCCTCGCCACCATATCAACTCCGAAGGTTACCTCGCAAACGTAATCAAAGCCCAAGGCCTTAATCATCTGGACAAATTTTCGGTAATCCGTTATGTCGGTGAATTCTCCCGATATACTTGGTGAACAAATAGCAGCAACGGGGTCGTCTCCTTTTAGTAAATCCAGTACCTGTTTTTTAGATGACCGGTAACTTACAGCGTTAACGGGACATATATTTAAGCAACTACCACAGCCTACACATCTGTTTTCCAGTATTTTTGCATAATCTTTACCTGCTTTAACCTCAATAGCTTTAACAGGACATACACGGACACATGCGTAGCAATTGATGCAGCTGTTCTTGTCTATTTCAAAAAGTTGCGACATTTTCAATTCAGTCAATTTCAATTGATGAAAAACATTAGTAAAGAATTAATTGGCCTAACTCTTGGTTTAGTGCATCAATTACGTTAAACTCATCTACTTTTTCGTAAAATTTACCGTTTATCGAAATAACAGGGCCTTCGGCACATTTGCCAAAGCAATGACCTCCATGAAAATACACCTTGTCTTTTAGTTTATGCTCGTCGAGGTATTTAACTATTGCCTTAAGCGTTGCTTTATTTCCTCTAGCAAAACACGAACTTCCAAGACATATTGTTATTTCAACTTTATTATTCATTGTTAGATTGTTACTCTACTAACATTTAGGTTTACTTTCTTTAATTCTAAAAGAAACTTAACTGTTGCTAAATTACTCGTTTTGTTGTATTAATGGCAAAAATAAATGCTTTTTTTTAAGAAGAGAATAATCTGTATGTAGTATAAATTATTAAATAGACAAGCTAAATTGTGTAATTTTTGAGATTCATTTATTAAATTGTTCCCTGAATAACAGTAGTTATTGTTAGTTAAGTTTCAGATATATAATTATTTAATTGTTTGTTACAGTGCTAACAGTGTTGATTTGTTTTATTGAGCATCCATGTAATGTAGATTACGCAAGTACAAATGAACCAAAGTATGTATGTTCCATCAGTTCGGTTAAAGAGTATTAGGAGTTTAATTACAATATTTTGATTATCAATATATTGAATGTTTTATACGGATGAAATATCGGTTTTTACCTTGAAGTTATGGAAAAAATTATAGATGAAGTATTGGAACAAAATGGTCATGCGGGAATGGATAGCCTTATTCCAATTTTGCAGGAAATTCAGGATAGAATAGGCTGTTTAACCGAAGAGGTAATTATAAGGGTAAGCGAACATCTGAATGTTCCTACTTCAAAAATTTACGGTTTGGCTACATTTTACAATCAGTTTCGTTTCGAGAAGAAGGGAAAGTACCACATTAGAATTTGTAATGGAACATCGTGCCGGTTAAATGGGAGTAAGTGGCTTATTGAGTATATCGAAAAAAACTTAAAAATTAAAAATGGAGAAACTTCGCGGAATGGAATTTTTAGTTTGGAAGTAGTAAACTGTATGGGTGCATGCGAGTTTGGCCCTGTAATTTCTATTAACGATCAGTTTTATAAAACCCAAGACCCTGATTCGCTAAAAGAACTTTTAGACGAATTATCTAACGAGGAGTAACATGAAACCTGTTTTATTTTACAAAGAGCCGGAGAAAGAGCAAGTTATAAACGAGGTAATTCCGTACTTGCATGATGATTTGCCCGATTCTGCTTCAAAAGTATTATCTGCTTTTCGGAATGATAGAGTAAAGATACCCATTGTATATGTAGGATTAACCACGTCGTCGGAGGTTGGAGGTGCTCGAAAAACAATTGAGGCTATAGAAAAGTATATTGATGAAAATGAACTGGATGCTAAGTTGGTTATAGTAGGTAGCCATGGATTATGTTCGTATGAGCCTATTGTTGAGGTACAGTTGCCCGGGAAGACGCGGGTTGCTTTTGGAAAGGTGACCGAAAACGCTGTGCCTCCGCTTCTCGATGGGATTTTTAACGGGTATGCCTTACCGGAGTTATCTTTATTTCAATATTCTTCGGATATTCTCGAACCTTGGGCACATATTCCATTGCGTGACGAGTTGCCGTTTTTTGCAAATCAGCAACGGGTACTTTTAAAAAATGCAGGTATAATTAATCCTGAAAATATTATTGAATATATTGCTTATGGTGGTTATAGAGCACTTGCCAAAACGTTAAGGAAATATACAAGCGATACGGTTTGTCGATTAGTTGAGGAGAGCGAATTGCGAGGACGTGGTGGTGGTGGATTTTTAACGGGGAAAAAATGGCGGGCAGCGTTGGAGGTTCCTGCAAATGAGCGTATTCTTATCTGCAATGCCGACGAGAGCGATCCGGGTGCTTTTATGGATAGGCTCCTGATAGAAAGTGATCCGCAAAGAGTTATTGAAGGAATAATTTTAAGTGCGTATGCCATTGGTGCAAGTAAGGCGTTAATATACATTCGCAACTTATATTCGCTAACAACGCATCGAATAGAGGAAGCCATAAGGCAGGCGTATGATTTTGGCTTGCTTGGATACAACATTCTTGATAGTGGCTATAGCCTTGATATTGTCATTCGTAAGGGGCCTGGTGCTTACGTGTGTGGCGAGGAAACTGCGCTGATAAAAAGTTTGGAGGGCAAGCGCGGAATGCCATCAATAAAACCGCCGTTTCCAACCGAGCATGGCTACGATGGGAAGCCAACGGTAGTTAACAACGTGGAAACCATTGCGAATATCCCTGACATTTTGCTAAACGGGGTAGAATGGTTTACAGCCTTAGGCACGGAGAAATCGAAGGGAACAAAAATGTTTTCGGTGAGTGGAAAGTCGAATGAAACCTGTTTTATTGAGGTTGAAATGGGTAAGCCTCTTTCTGTAATATACGATTTAGCCAATGGGGTTAAATCTGGAAGAACTTTCAAAGCATTGCATTTGGGAGGCCCGTCGGGCGTTCCGGTAACGCCGGAAGAACTTGAGTTCCCCATTGGGTTTGAAGAATTGCAGGAACATGGTATCCCATTGGGGTCGGGAGGTGTGCAAATTCTCGATGATACCGTATGTATGGTCGATTTAACCAAGTATTTTATGCACTTTATCCGAAACGAGAGTTGTGGAAAATGTATTCCTTGCCGCGAGGGTTCAAATCGGATGTATAAAATTTTGGATAATATTTCTCGAAGGCCATATTCCAACGAAAGCCATAATACGCTTGAGCGTTTTAAGGGGGTTATTCAGTTGGAGACGCTTGCCGAAGTTATGCGCGATACTTCGTTATGTGGTCTTGGTCAAACTGCATCTAAGCCTCTTTTAAAGGCGTTGAAGTCGTTTCGTGATGAATTTGAGGAGCACATTTTCGACAGAAAATGCCGTGCTTCGGTATGTCGCGATTTACGTACATTTTATATTGATGTTGACAAGTGTACAGGTTGTACCGCTTGCGCCAGAAAGTGTCCTACAAAGGCAATTTTTGGAACACCGCGCTCGCCCTATTTTGTTGTCGAGGAAAAGTGCATTGGTTGCGGTATTTGTATGGATACTTGTAAGTTTTCGGCAGTATATTTTAAGTAGTTGAAAAGGATATTTACATGAACTACACTATTGAAGTTAATAATAGAAAGATTGAGGCTCGTAAAGGCGACACCATACTCGAAACCTTAAAACGGAATGGAATAAAGGTTCCGACTCTTTGTAACATGGAAACATTGTCGCCAACGGGAGCTTGCCGTTTATGTGTTGTAGAAGTTGAAGGGCGGGAGAATTTGGTTACCTCGTGCTCCCATTTTGTAGAACCGGACATGAAAATTAAAACACACTCCACAAGGGTGGTTCGGGCACGTAAGGCATTGGTCGAATTGCTGTTAGCAAATCATCCGGACGATTGCCTTTACTGTGAGAGGAATGGCGAATGCGAGTTACAGAATTTAGCGGCAGAGCTTCAAGTAAGGGAACGCAAGGTGCAACATAAAAGTTTTGGACAAAAGCTTGATTTGTCAAGCCCCGGAATAGTACGCGATCCGGCAAAATGTATTTTGTGTGGTCGGTGTATCAGAATTTGCGATGAAGTTCAATCGGTTTCTACATTTGAGTTTGTAAAAAGGGGTTGTAACATGTACGTTGGTACAACCATGTCGCGCGACTTAAACTTTAGTAACTGTATTTTCTGCGGGCAGTGTGTATTAGCATGTCCTACGGGAGCATTACGGGAGCGTAGCAATGTTGAAGAGGTTATGGATGCCCTAAGCAACTCAACCTTAATACCTATAGTGCAGGTTGCACCTTCCATATCGGTTTCAATAGCGGCCGAACTTGGCTTGAAGGCGACAAAGGATGTAAATGGTGTTCTTTTTGCAGCCTTACGAAAAATGGGCTTTAAGTACATTTTCGATAGTGCAACTGCTGCAGATATTGCAATTATGGAGATAGTACAGGAACTTATTAGTAGAAAAGAGAAATCGACCGATTTGCCTATGCTCTCGTCATGTTGTCCGGCATGGGTAAAATTTGTGGAACAGTATTATCCCGAGCAACTTTCGTGGTTATCTACGGTGAAGTCGCCACAGCAGATAATGGGTTCACTAATAAAGGCATATTTTCCTGGTATCGGCAATATAAATCCTTCGAATATCTATTCGGTTTCGGTGATGCCTTGTTTGGCGAAGAAATTCGAAGCTCGGCGTGAGGAAATGACAACAAAGGGAGTTTCCGATGTCGATTCGGTTATTTCAACACGGGAGTTGGTTAAAATGATCAATTTATATGGAATTGATATTGCCAGTATCGATTCGCAGCAAGCTGATCCTCCTTTCAGTATAAGAAGTTCGGCGGGTAAGTTGTTCGGGGTTGCCGGAGGTTCGTCCGAGGCTGTGGCACGGACGCTTAATTTCAAGATAACAGGGAAGGATTTACATAATGTTAGAATTTCGGAGTTACGTTCCGTAAACGGTGTAAAGGAGTTTAAGTTTAAAGCAGGAAAGCAAGAATTTACCTTTTTAGTGGTTAACGGGTTGAAGAACATCCATGATCTTATGAAAGAATTAATAGCAGGTTCTGTTAAAGCCGATTATGTGGAAGTTATGGCTTGTCCCGGAGGTTGTGTAAATGGGGGAGGACAACCTTTTGTAGCTTCTACCAAGGATGTAAAGTTACGGGCAAAGGTAATTTACGATATCGATGAAACTAACGCCATTAAGTGTGCTCATAAAAATCCTCAGGTAATCGAGGTTTATACCAATCAGTTGGAAGAGCCTGGTAGCGAGAAGTCAATAAAATTACTTCATACAAGGTTTTCTAAAAGAGAAGTATTACTTTAGTTTGTAATTTGCACGATTACTAAGTGAGGTTTTAATTAAATATAGAATATGCCTACCAGTAACGAGAAAAGGAAGTTGGTTTACACAATTAAGGAATTGTGTAGGGTTTGCTATACGTGCGTTCGCGAGTGCCCCGCAAAGGCAATTAAGATTGTAAATGGTCAAGCCGATGTTATTTCGGAGCGTTGCATAGGATGTGGAAACTGTGTTAAGGTTTGCAGTCAAAATGCCAAGGTATTTCTGCAGTCGCGTATGGAAGTAAAAGCCATGTTGCAGTCGGACGAGCAGGTAGTTGCGCTGGTAGCGCCAAGTTTTCCGGCAGAATTTCCCGAAATTGATGATTATCGGAAATTTGTTGGGATGTTAAAAAAACTTGGTTTTTCGCATGTATTCGAAGTTGCTTTTGGTGCAGATTTGGTTGCATTGCAATACAAAAAATTTTTTAGTCAGGTTTCTTCCAGTGGATATATTTCTTCCGATTGTCCGGCAATTGTTACTTACATTCGCTACTATCATCCAGATTTGGTAAAAAATCTTATTCCGGTAGTTTCTCCAATGGTAGCGACAAGCAGGGTTGTTCGGAAGAAGTTGGGCAGTAAAGCAAAACTTGTATTTATTGGTCCTTGTATTGCTAAAAAGGAAGAATCCGATGAGGTGGACGAAACGTTAACTTTTCGGGAATTAAGAGGAATGCTTGAATATGCTGAAATAACGACTGATGGCGTTGAATCTCAGGATTTCGATCCGCCTCGTGCGGGGAGGGGGGCAATTTTTCCCGTTAGCCGTGGGTTAATTCAAACGGTAAATGTAATAGACGATTTAATTAAGGGGAATATAACAGTTGCCGAAGGACGCATCGGCTTTCAGGAGGCAATTAAAGAGTGGGAGTCGGGAAATCTTAAGGGACAGTATTTGGAATTGCTTTGTTGCGAGGGGTGTATTATGGGGCCGGGGATGTCGCCGGGAGGGAAACGTTTTGAGCGTAAAACGTATATAGGCAACTATGTTCGTGATAAATTATCACAAACCGACCGAAAAGAATGGAAAAGGAGTATAAGACAGTATTCGGATATAGATCTTTCCCGAACATTTCAACCCGATGATAGGCGAATAAAACATCCTTCGGAAGATGAGGTAAACAGGGTGTTAGCGTCGATGGGAAAATTTTCATCGCGCGACCACTTAAATTGCGGGGCGTGTGGTTACGATACTTGCGTAGAACATGCTGTTGCGATTGTTGAAGGCTTGGCCGAAATAGAAATGTGTTTGCCTTATACCATAGAGGAAATGCACGCTTCAATAAAGGATTTGGCTGTATCAAACGAAAAGTTAATTAAAATACAGCAGGCGTTAAAACAGTCCGAGAAGTTAGCGCACATGGGGCAGTTATCGGCGGGTATTGCGCATGAACTGAATAACCCTTTGGGAGTTGTATTGATGTATAGCAATATTCTTTTGGACGAATGTACTGCGGATGACCCTTTAAAGAAAGATCTTGAGTTAATAGCTACACAGGCTGAGCGTTGTAAAAAAATTGTAAGCGGACTTTTGAATTTTGCCCGAAAAAATCAGGTAAAAATCGAGTCGATCGATTTAAGAAAATTAGTGGAAGAGAGCGTAAGAGCTATTATTATTCCCAATAATGTTGAGGTTAAAACAATTTTTAAAGCGAAGAATCTTCAGGCAAATTTGGATTACGAGCAAATGATGCAGGTGCTTACCAATCTTAATAAAAATGCCATTGAAGCAATGCCTAATGGAGGTATATTAACCGTGGAGTTGGACGATACCGATACCGAGGTTATTTTTAACGTATCCGATACGGGAATGGGAATTCCGGAGGAGAACATGGATAAGCTCTTTACGCCTTTTTTTACCACCAAGGGAATTGGCAAGGGTACGGGTCTTGGGTTGGCTACAACTTATGGTATTGTTAAAATGCACAAGGGTAAAATTGATGTTATTTCCAATATTGATCCTGCTAAGGGGCCAACCGGAACAACATTTAAAATAATAATTCCCCGTAATATAATTATGGAGTAAAATTTTTGAATTATGGCTGAAAAAAATTCCAAGTTAATAATGATTGTTGATGACGATCCCGATTATTTGTTCCAGTTACAATTTCAGATTGAAAAAATGGGATTCGAAGTTGTTACTGCCGAAAGTCAGCGGGAAGCGGAACAGCTAATCGAAAAGGTTAAGCCCGATTTGGCAATTCTGGATTTAATGATGGAAAACGAGGATAGTGGGTTTATCTTAAGTCATAAGTTTAAAAGAAAATATCCCGACATGCCTATTATTATTGCAACAGCTGTGTCGTCGGAAACGGGAATGTCGTTTGGGCTAAATACCGACGTGGAGCGTAAATGGATAAAAGCCGATTTATACCTTGAAAAGGGTATAAGGCCAGACCAGTTACACCGAGAAATAGTTAAACTTCTAAAACTTTAGTATGGAGTCAATAGATCTTCTGGTTGTTGATGATGAACCGGGGATTCGTTCCGGAATAGAGCGTATTTTAAGAAATTTCACCGTTAGTTTTCCTTTTATAGATGAGGAAATAAGCTATAATGTAATTATGGCGGCAACCGGCGAGGAGGCTATTGATATTATTAAGCAAAAACCTCCTGCTATTGTGCTGCTCGATAATAAGTTGCCGGGAATTCAAGGCGTAGATGTTTTGGATTATATTAATTCCAACGTTCCTAACGTGTTGGTTATGATGATAACATCGTATGCTTCTTTGGATTTAGCGGTTAAGGCAACTAACATCGGAGCTTACGATTTTGTTCCAAAGCCTTTTACTCCGCAGGAGTTAAAAACATCCGTCGAAAATATTACCAAGCATTACTTGCTTCGTCGGATGACCCGCAAGTTGCATCGGGAAGGAAAACAGGTACGCTTTCAGTTTTTAACGGTGCTTTCGCATGAGTTAAAGTCACCATTGAATGCGGTTGAAGGTTACCTGAAAATGATGCAGAATAAGGAGGCCGGCGATAGTATCGATGGATATATGGAATTTATCGATCGCTCGTTGGCTCGTGTAAAATCGATGCGTGGGTTAATAATGGATTTGCTGGATCTTACACACATTGAATCCGATAAGCGTAGTAGGACGCTTCGGGAAATCGACTTAACGTTAGTGGCGCGAACGTCCGTCGAAACAATGATGCCCATGGCTATTCAACGAGATGTAACTATCACGCTCGATGCCGATGAGCCTCAGGTAGTGTTGGCCGATTCCGACGATATGGAAATTCTTTTTAATAATCTTATATCCAATGCTGTAAAATATAACGTTTCCGGAGGATGGGTGAAGTGTAAGGTTTTACGTGAGAAAAGTTTTGTTTGTATTTGTGTATCCGATTCCGGAATTGGCATTGAGCAGGAGGATATTTCCAAGTTGTTTAACGAGTTTACCAGAATTAAAAATCCAATGTCTAAAGGTGTTAGCGGAAGTGGTTTAGGGTTATCAATAGTAAAACGTATTGCAGAAATGTATGGCGCTGAAATTAAGGTAGAAAGCACGCCGGGTAAAGGTTCAACTTTTAGTATATTTATTCCGGTGCCTTCGGTAGATCAGTTAAATGAAGGGATTTAAAACGAAACCGATATAATTAATTATTTATATACGTGTACATGTTTAAGTAGAAAAGGTTTAACTTTGTATGTTTAGTTAAATAATTGTTGACAATAATGAAACTACCCGAAAAAACCGTTGAACGTTTAAGCGAGTATCGTAGAACGCTGCTTAACTGTCTGGCAAACGGAAAAACTCATATATATTCGCACGAATTGGCTGGATTACATAATATTACTGCTGTACAAGTGCGTCGCGATTTAATGCTTATTGGCTATTCGAGCATGAAAAAGAAAGGTTATGATGCACAGGAGTTGATTTCGGTAATTGGAAAGTTGCTCGATTGTGAAGATGGCCTTAATGTTGGAGTAGTTGGAATGGGAAATTTGGGAAGAGCGGTAACCGCTTACTTCAATGGTAAACGACCAAAATTAAATATTGTTGCAGCATTCGATGTGGATCCCAATAAGACTAACAGGGTGATTGCGGGAGTAAACTGCTACCACTTTAAGGACTTAGCCGATGTTGTTAAAAAAAGTAATATTGAAATTGCAATAATCGCTTCGCCTCCCAGTACCGCATCGATGGTTGCGGAACAGTTGGTAAATGCGGGGATAAAAGGAATATTGAATTTTACAACAATTCCTATTACTGTTCCCGATAATGTTTACCTCGAGGAGTACGATATGATTACATTTATGGAAAAGGTTGCCTATTTTGTTAAGCAAAATAGTATGAAGTAAGTTCAACTGTTCGAATGATTGGTTAAGTGTTTTTTAATGAAAGTTCATTACGGTTTCGATGATTTGGAATATATTAAAAATCCGGTTGTTACTACCGGGTCTTTCGATGGTGTGCATGTAGGGCATAAAACTATTTTAAACCGCATAATCGATATTGCTCGTAATATTCAGGGAGAATCGGTCTTAATAACTTTTTATCCTCATCCGCGTAAGGTTTTGTATCCTGAAACGGAGGGCAAAAATTTACAGTTTATACTTTCGCAGCGCGAAAAAATCGATTTGCTCGAAAAGGTTGGTATCGACCACCTGATTATAGTTAATTTTACTCTTGAGTTTTCGCATATATCTTCTGTTCAATTCATAAAAGAATTTTTAATCGATAAGTTACACGCCAAGTACATTGTTGTTGGGTTTAACCATCATTTTGGTCATAACAGGGAAGGCGATTACGAAATGCTATACAAGTTAAGCAAGGATTTTGGCTTTAGCGTGGAGGAAATTCCGGAACAGGACATTCAGCAGGAAACGGTAAGCTCAACAACCATTCGAAAAGCATTACTCGAAGGTAAAATTCAGCGGGCTAACGCATACTTGGATCATCAGTATATAATTATTGGAGCACTGGGTAAGGGCTCGCATTTTTTCAAGCAGGTTGGATTTCCAACCATGACGGTTCAAATTGAGGAGGTTGGTAAACTCATTCCTCCATCAGGTTGTTATGCTGTATCGTTAAAGTGGAATTCAACTATGTATAAGGCAATGGCCATTATATGGGTAGTTAACGGTGAGGAGGACATTAGCAATTCGAACGAAAAGATTGTTGAGGTGCATATAGTTGATTTCGACAATAAATTCTTCGATAACGATGGAACTCTGCTGTTTCACAAGCAAATTTCCGATAATATTGATATAAGCAATAAAGACATGCTTAAAACACAGCTGTCTCAAGCGTTAGAACAGGTCGAAGAGTTGATTTATTAGCCTGTCTGTATTCGATTTACTTTCTGTTTTCTTCACTGTTTTAAGGATTTTTTAATAAAAAATATTCTTTATCTGATAAAAGTCAGTACATCTTCTTTATATAAGTTGTATTTTTGAACCTAGTTATTGTATCATTTATACTTTATCTACGAAAGGAAATTTACTTACTTGCTTTCAAAGATTCAGTAAAAAAGTCTGATCCAAAGGAATTTTTCTGATGGAAAAGAGAATTGAAATAGCACTGGAATAGTGCAAGTTTATAGCAACATTTAAAAAATCAGGAGTAATTGTTACTAAGGTAATTTATGCCGTATGGTAAAAGTTATTTAAGTAAAAAGTGTTGATGGTAAACTTGCTTCCAACAAAGTATTTCATTCTACCTTTTGGATTGGCTAAGCGGACAGTTTGTTAAACCTAATTTATAAATGCTATAGCCATGAAATTTAATCCCGAAAAGTACAGAATTCCTGATGAAAGGATGAAACCATTCATCGATCCCGATGAAATTTGGGAATTCATTAACAACGCAAAGTCCACAAAGGAAAGGGTTCACGAAATTATTGCAAAATCGTTAGACAAGAAAAGGTTAAACTTGGAGGAAGTTGCCGTTTTGGTGAACACCACCGATCCTGAACTTGTAGAGGAAATTTTGCAGGGAGCCCGAACGCTAAAGAGAAAAGTTTACGGAAATCGTATAGTGCTTTTTGCTCCGTTGTACATTGGAAACAAGTGTATAAATAATTGTAAGTATTGTGGTTTTAGGGCTTCCAATAAGGAAGCAAAAAGGGTAACGCTTACCGATGAGGAGATTGTTAAGGAGGTTGAAGCACTTGAAGATAACGGACAAAAGCGGCTTATTCTGGTTTACGGAGAGCACCCCGAATACTCTGCCGAGTATATTGCCCATACGGTAAAGTTGGTTTACGGCGTAAAAAAAGCAAATGGTGAAATTAGAAGGGTAAATATAAATGCTGCTCCTTTGGATATAGAAGGTTTTAGAACTGTTAAGGAAGCCGGTATTGGAACGTATCAAATTTTTCAGGAAACCTATAATCCCGAAGCCTATAGTTGGTATCACCCATCGGGAAAGAAAAAGGATTTTAATTGGCGTTTAACCTCGCTCGACAGGGCACAGGAAGTTGGTCTCGATGATGTTGGTATTGGTGCGTTATTCGGATTGTACGATTGGCGTTTCGAAGTTCTTGCCTTAGTTCGGCATACAAATCACTTGGAGACTTGCTATAATGTTGGACCGCATACAATTTCGTTTCCTCGTATAAAATCGGCATCGGGGTTAGATTTAACCGAAAAGTATTTTGTAAACGATGAGGATTTTGTAAAGATGGTAGCCATTTTAAGGTTAGCAGTTCCTTACACCGGAATGATTTTAACCGCGCGCGAGCCGGTTAGCGTTCGTCGTAAGGTTATGCAGTTTGGCGTATCGCAAATCGATGGTGGCACTAAGTTAGAGTTAGGGGCATATCACCAGTCTAAAAACGAACAGCAAAACTTAAATCACGAGCAATTTGAAATTAACGATAGTCGTTCGCTTGGCGAAATTATCGATGACTTAATAGACAATGATTACATTCCGTCGTTTTGTACGGCTTGTTATCGACTTGGACGAACCGGTGAGCATTTTATGGAATTTTCGGTTCCCGGTTTTATCAAGCGTTTTTGTACACCTAATGCCATACTTACACTTACTGAGTATTTAGTTGATTATGCTTCTCCTGAAGTACGGGAAAAGGGATACAAGCTTATCGATAAAACGCTTCTCGATTTAGATGGTCAGCGTAATGTTGACGAAATAAAGAGCAGAATGGAGCGAATTAAGCAAGGCGAACGCGATTTGTATTTTTAGTGGTAAAAGTAAAGGGTCGAGAAAATCGACCCTTTCTTTTTTTTAAAGTTAATTACCATCCTGGTAAGAAGTTAATGCCCCAACCGGCAGCTTTAAATCCTCCAAGTTGATAAGGTATAGCGTAGTAAGGTTCCAGTACCATCATGCCAAACAGGTTAATTCTGATACTAACGCCGGTACTTACAAAGGGAATATGGTCATTAACAGTATCGGGTTTCCATTTTAGTTTAGGTCCGTTTTTACTTGTCCAGGCAATTCCTGCATCGGTAAAAATGGCTAACTCTGTATAAAATGCTTTTGATTTGATTAGGGTAAGCCGTTCTGGTCCGGTAAAGGGTATTCTAATTTCGAAATTTACAACGGCCATTTGGTCTCCCATAAGTTGGTTGATGTTTACCAACCCTGTATTTCTTTCATCGTAAAATACATTACTGTCATATCCTCTTATATACCATGGATAACCAATGTATAGGGGGTATATCGCAGAACTGTCTGCTGTTAGGCCAAATCGTCCGTAATACATTCCTCTCATGGCAATGCTTATGGGTTTGATAAAAAAGTATTTTCGAAGATCAACTAAGCCTCCCTGGTAGTTATAATCGCCTAATGTTTTATCGGCTTCAATTCTTATTCGCATTCCGCGCATAGGCGATGCTATCCCAAAGTCGGAATTATCGAATACGTATGCTAGATTATTCCGTTGCATTACAAATCCCGAGGGTGCGTTCCCTTTTTCTTTTTTTGTACCAAGATAATATCCCGAATAGTCGTAGTAATCGTTGTAGTTGTCAATTCTATAGTAATAGTTGGATAACGATACCCCCAGTTCGAAACGCTGGGTTGAGGATAAAGGCAAATAGGCCATTCCTCCAATTTGATCCTCGAACATTCTCCATAGTTGGTATTGACGAATATATTCCTGATTTACGGTATCGACATATTCTCCATAATAGCCAAAAGAGTAAGGAATATGGGATATAGAAACTCCTAGCGTTAGGTATTTTCTTTGCTTTAAGTACGTAACCTGTCCTCCAAAATCATAAATTTCACCGTTAAGGGCAAGTCCGGTATATAGCATGTTCGATCCCGTAATAGTGCTAAAAAGCATTTCGACGCCGCCCGACATGCCTGTGCCGTAAGGTGTTGAACTTATACCCATGCCGATGTTGGAAATGTAATCGAGTTTAAATTGCGGGCGAAATTTTACGGTTTTAAAGGAATCAATCAGTTGTACGGGTAATTTGTTGTCTGCCAAATTTTTATCAACTAAACCCTGTGTAGCCCTGTTTAATGGGGGAAGAATAGAAGCGCTAAAATCAACCTTCATAGGATCAACTTCTAATGGAGTAAAATCGGTAGAATCGGCGGAGTAAATAGAATATCGGTGTTCGTAAAAATGCGAGTAGCAAATATTGTCGTTTTCGCGAGCTACACTCATAGCCGGAGCAAATGGTGTCATTCCCGAAATTCCGGTAAGTATTCGGGTTAACCTTAAAGTCTTTCCATTTTGTAAGTTATAGCTGAAAAGGTTTCGGTATCCGTCGCTGTTCGAAAGGAAATAAATTTTTTTGTCGGTCATGGAAAACATTGGACTAAGGTTATCGGCTCCGGGAAATAAATCGAGAACCTTAATGCTACCGCTGTTAACATCAAGCATAGCAATGTTAAATCCATCAGCCTCAAGCTTATTGGCTATTTGGTATGGAGATGGCTTATCCGTTGAAAATACGATGGTATTTCCATCGGACGACCATGTCGGGTGAATGTTAGCCCAAGGGTCGTGGGTCAATCTGACAACACTGTCTGTTGCAATATTAACGTTATAGAGGTCGTTTACACCTTCAACAGTTCCCGATACAACAATACTTTTCCCATCGGGCGACCATGCCGGATAGTTAAAGGCCGGAACGCTATCTACATAAAACTCCTGTGTAAGCTTGTCATCGTAAACGTCCACGACAAGAATTTTATTTTTGCCTTTACTAAAGGCAACAAAGGCAAACTTTCGGCTGTCGGGCGACCATGTTCCTGCCGATTCCAAAAAGTTTAACGCATCAATTTCGTTGTCGTGAACAACCCGCGATAGTCTTCGGATAATTTTCCCGGTTATGGCATTTGCAACGTATAGATCTATGGAAAATAAATCCTTTTCGGAGTAAAATGCAACGTATCGTCCGTCTGGACTTATGGCGGGCGAAATATTTACGGTACCGGCATTCCGTTCAAATAAAATTAGCGAACCCGGTGGGTTATCCGTGCTGTCGGGCAGTACCTTTTTAAAGTAATCGTAGTAAACCGATTTCCATAATGTGCAAAATGATGCTGAATTCATGCCTAAGTATTTAATCAAGGCAAATTCGTAGCCTCGTTTTGCCGTTTCTTTGAATATCGGGTTTATTAAGCTGTCGCCAAAGGTTCTTCCTATAAACGACCAAAATGCGTGTCCCCAACGGTAGGGAAAGTATTTGTTAGGGTAATAGGTCATATCCTCCAATGTGGGAAAATCATCGTTTAAAACAGCATCGCGCATCCACATAGCCGTTTGGTAATCGTCGGTTCCAAGCGATAGGTACTCGGCCATGCCTTCTACCATCCAAAGGGGTAGGTTGCGAACGGAATTTAAAGAAGTAGAGTCGCCGTTAATTAGGGAGTTATACTGAAAAGCATGAACCAATTCGTGTCCTAGTACATGGTTTGTTTGTCGCCACGATTCGGTTAACGGAAATACAACTCGGTTTTTAAGGGCCTCGGTAACACCTCCCGTACCAATATCAATACTTCCCGAAATTGCTGTAGTTTGTTGAAAATCGGCATGGTTGTTATATACAATAATTGGGTTCCGTGTTTTAATAGAATCTTTGAAAACCTGATAATGCCGATTATACCACTTTTCTGCCGATAGTGCTAGTTTATTTAGAACGCTATCGTTGTTTAAATAGTTATATATATCGAAGTCAGGCGTTTGATAGACTCTGTACTTAAAATTTTTATATATCGGTTTGTTCCTACCAAAATATTGAGCATGAGCGGGATAACTTTGAGCAATTAGAATTATTGACACAAGTAAAATACTTTTTCCTAATCCTCTTAAAGTGTTAATTCTGTTTGTTTGAAAGGACATAGCTTGATTTTATTTACACTTCCGTTATATGTAATTAAACCGTACTTGTTTACTCCAAAAATTTGCGTTGAATATTGGCGGGCTAAATTGCATTTTTTCCCTAAAAATTAAACTATCGGCAACGATATTTAACATAAAAGGAGTAAAATGTTGACAAGCCTTTTTTTATTATTTAAATTACGCTAAACTACAAAATAATCTATAAAATGGCTGAAAAACTTACAATTTTAGGAATTAAGATAGAAGATCGTTTAAAAGGAGCGAGCGAAGTTCAGAAAGTCCTTTCTCGTTTCGGATGTTCTATTAAAACAAGGTTGGGATTACACGAAGTATCGGACGATTTTTGCAGTACATCCGGTATAATAATTCTTGAACTTACAGGACCCAACGAAGAGCAGGTTAAACTTTACGAAAGTTTAATTAAAATTTCCGGAGTTAACACTCAAAAAATGGAATTTTAAGTTTGAATGTAGAATGAAGTTCGAAATCCGGCAAGCCCGGATTTTTTATTTTTTTAACGTTAAAAACGTTAAACTATAATTTCTTTAAGTTCTTTTTTATTGTTTGAAGATTACCTTTGAAAACAAATTTGCATAAATATTTATATCAACTTGTAAAACAAATTGATTTTTATGTAATTGCTATGTTTGTTTCGAGGCGGTTAATCGCTGTGAAAAATTAATATCTTTGCAAATTAACAGTAAATATCATATATGAGTAATACTCGCAAACCGTTAATTTTTGTAACAAACGACGACGGCTATAAGGCAAAAGGGTTGGAAGCGTTGGTGGAAATGGTTCGTCCGTTCGGACAAGTAATAGTTGTTGCTCCCGAAGAGGCTAACTCGGGAATGTCCCATGCAATAACGGTTAAGGTTCCGGTACGTTTAAAACGGAGAAAAGTATCCGACGATGTTGAAGTTTATTCGGTAACCGGAACCCCGGTTGATTGTGTTAAGTTGGCTATGAATCAACTTTTTAAAAGTCGTACTCCCGACTTATTGGTATCGGGAATTAACCATGGGTCGAATGCTTCTGTAAGTATAGTTTATAGCGGAACAATGGCTGCGGCATTGGAAGGTAGTTTGTATAAAATTCCTTCGATAGGATTTTCTGTGCTCGACTATTCCGATACTCCGGATTTTGAGGCAACGGTGAAATACGGACGGACAATAGTTCAGAATGTTTTGAAGTTTGGTCTTGCCGAGAATATCTGCCTAAACGTAAATGTCCCTGTTCTACCAGCCGATGAAATTAAAGGAATAAAGGTTGTTAGGCAAAATAAAGGCGTTTGGCGCGAAGAGTTTGAAAAGCGTATCGATCCGCGAGGTGTCGATTATTTTTGGCTAACAGGTTATTTTCAGAACGAGGAGCCCGAGGCAACGGATACCGACGAATATTACTTAAGTAAAGGTTATATTACCATAGTTCCCATTCATGCTGATTTTACCTGTTATAAGGAGATGAAGAGGATAGAAGGTTGGAATTTGGATTTTGTCGATGGCAAAAAGCATGAGGCTAAATCGAAAATAGAAGATAAAGAATAGTATGCTCACACTAAAACAGTACCGTTACAATAAGCAGTATATAGGATATTTATTAGGACTAATTTGTCCGATATTAACGTTATTGGTGCTATACTTGAGTTTGTATAGTGGCGAAAATTTACAGTCGTTTTTTTACGATTTTTGGGCGAACCGACAAATATCGCGTTTGCTAGCAATTTCTGTATTACCAAATTTAGTGGTGTTTTTCATTTTTATTTGGACGAATAGGTTGAGGTCAGCTCAGGGGGTTTTGGGCTCTACAATTATTCTTGCCATTATTGTTATGACAATTAGGTTTATTATTTAACTATGCGATACTACATTATTGCCGGCGAAGCTTCGGGCGATTTACATGCTTCAAACTTAATGCGGGGAATAAGGCAATCCGATCCTGATGCTCATTTTCGCTATTTTGGAGGTGATTTAATGCTTGAACAAGGTGGCGAATTGGTAAAGCATTACCGCGATATGGCTTTTATGGGATTTCTGGAAGTTTTAATGAATTTAAATGCGATTAAGGCTAACTTCAAATTGTGCAAGGTTGATATGTTGAATTATCAGCCCGATGTTTTAATTCTAGTAGATTATCCCGGCTTTAATTTACGAATTGCAAAATTTGCCAAAAAGGCTGGCATTAAGGTTTTTTACTATATCGCACCCAAAGTTTGGGCTTGGAAGGAATCGCGGGTTAAGATTCTACAAAAGTATATCGATAAACTATTTATAATTTTTCCTTTCGAAATAGAGTATTTTTCTAAACATGGCATCAATCCGATATATAAGGGAAATCCAACTCCCGATGCTATTGCGCAGAAAATGGTAGATGCTGTGTCGTTCGACGATTTTGTGAACAAAAATAATTTGTCGCAAAAACCAATTATATCGTTGGTAGCGGGTAGCAGAAAGCAGGAAATAAAGTACAACCTACCGGTAATGCTATCGGTAATCGACAAGTTTCCCAATTATCAGTTTGTAATTGCTGGTGCGCCGTCGCTTACCGAGGATGTGTATAAGCCATACTTGGAAGATAAAAATGTTTCGTTGGTTTTCAACCAAACATACCAATTGCTTAACGTTTCAACAATTGCGCTGGTTACATCGGGCACAGCTACGCTGGAAGCAGCGTTGTTAAATGTTCCACAGGTAGTTTGCTATAAGGGAAATTTCTTTTCGATGATTATCGCTTGGATGGTAATAAAGGTGAAGTACATATCGTTAGTAAATCTTAACTTGAAATACGAAGCGGTTAGAGAGCTAAAGCAGTACGACCTGACCACCGAAAATTTATATAAGGAAATTTTGAAGTTGGTTCCGGGTAGTAAGGATCGGCAAAAAATGATAAATAGTTACAACGAATTAAGAAAGTTAGTTGGCGAAAAGGGCGCTTCGTACAGGGTAGGAGAGGCTATTGTTAATTTTATAAAGAAGTAAGGTATGCTTAAACTGTTTCGGTTCGTTTTAATTTTTGTTTCGTTTTGTGTTTCCAACAACTTGTACTCGCAAAAACTTAGCATTAGCATTTACAATTCAATTCCCCTTTCTACAATACTGGTAACGCCAACTCAGGGACAGTACAATTTGATTATTGGTGATAGTACGTATAATTTAAAGGTAAACCAAATACTTTACCTTAGTCGGTTGGGCGATTCTATTGTTGTGCGAACAGCCAATCAGATTCTTGGAACGTGGAAACGGGTAACGATTATAGGCAAAACTGGTAACGATGTTATTCGTGTAAAACCAATTGTTCCGGCAACTCCGGCTCGTTTGTACGACGATAATCTCAGTTTTTATGTTGATATAAATAAAATTCTGGCGATAAACCTGATAGATCAGGAAAAGTATATTGCAGCAGTGGTGGAAGCCGAAGGCGGATACCACCGGAATCCGGAATTTTACAAGGTGCAAGCCATGTTGGTTCGAACATATACATTATCGCATTCTAATCGCCATCAAAGCGAGGGTTTTAACCTTTGCGACGAGGTTCATTGTCAGGCATACAAGGGTAGAAGCGATAACAATTCCGATATACTTGATGCTGTTCTCGATACGAAAGGTTTAATAATTGTGGATTCTGCCAATCATCCAATAACAGCGGCATTTCATGCTAATTGCGGAGGCGAAACAGCAAACTCCGGCGATGTTTGGGTAAAGCCGTTGCCATACTTAGTTTCGGTACACGATAAGTATTGTACTTCATCGCCAAGTGCACGTTGGCAAAGAACGGTGCCAACAAAAGAATGGTTTAAAATGTTAGCCGATTTTGGTGTTGACACTTCTACGGTATTAAAAAGAGATGATGTCGATTTTGACCCTTCGGACCGTCCGGTTTATTACACGGTTAAGGGAGTTAAAATTCCTGTAAAGGAAATTCGTAAACGTTTTATGTTGAGGTCTGCTTGGTTTTCGGTATCATTGGGTCGCAAGGAGGTTCGATTAAACGGTCGGGGCTATGGGCACGGTGTTGGGCTTTGCCAGGATGGAGCAATGGTCATGGCCGATAAAGGTTTTTCCTACGACGAAATAGTAAAGTATTACTATAAAGGTGTTAAAATTGTAGATTCTGGTACACTCGATTCGTTACAACTTTCGACCGATACGTTGGAAATTCCTCGTGAGGAACCAATGGGGCCAATGCCGAAACCAGATTTTATGGATCAGGATCATAGAAACCATAAACCTAATAGGTAAAATGCTATCGATATTTATAAAGGAGTTAAAGAGTTTTTTTTCGTCCTTGACCGGGTATATAGCCGCCATAGTTTTTTTAACAACAACTGGTTTGGTTTTGTGGATTATACCTGGTAACTTAAATATTTTGGATGGAGGTGTAGCATCGTTAGATTCTCTTTTTGCCATAGCGCCTTGGGTGTTTTTGTTTTTAGTTCCGGCAATTACCATGCGCTCCTTTGCCGATGAAAAAAAGTCGGGAACCATTGAGTTGATTCTTACACGTCCGGTTAGCGATACTGCAATAGTTACCGGAAAGTTTCTAGCAGCGTTTGTGTTGGTAATAGTGTTATTGCTTCCAACGTTAATTTATTACTATTCGGTTTATAAGTTGGGTAATCCGGTTGGAAATATTGATGTTGGCGGAACATGGGGCTCGTTTATCGGTCTTTTGCTATTGGCAGCCATTTATGCGGCAATTGGCATTTTTGCTTCTACCATAACCGATAACTCAATTGTCGCCTTTTTGTTGGCTGTGGTATTTTCGTTGTTTGTATATACCGGGATTAGTTCGCTGGCTTCGTTCAACAGTTTTTCGGGAATAAAACAGGTGTTGCTTAATTTGAGCATAGTTGAGCATTACAGTTCGTTAAGCCGAGGGGTTATAGACTCTCGCGATGTAATTTACTTTGTTTCGGTTACGTTGTTGTTTTTAATATTTGCGCGTACAACCATTGAATCTAGAAAATGGTAGGAGAATAGTAATTATGGAACACCTATGTAATGCAGATTATGCAACACGAATTAGCAAAATATGGGAGTTTCTTTCTCTCGATTAAAGAGCGCTAAAAATGAAATTACAATATTTTGATTGTTAGTGTATTAAATATTTTATTCGGATGAAACTTAAGGTTAAATCTCCCAAATATGTAGGTTTGTTTCGGCTCGTGGTATCTATCGTAGCCTTGGCTATGCTAGGGATTATATCTAACGTTTACTACTTCAGAATCGACTTAACTTCCGATAAAAGATATACGCTAAATCAACTTACCAAGGATATTCTAAAAGATTTGAAGGGAAGTCTTTACGTAAAGGTTTATTTGGACGGCGATTTACCCGTTGGGTTTACAAAGATGGAAAAATCGCTTTCCGAAACGCTCGACGAATTTAAGGTAATTGCTAACGATAAGGTTCAGGTTGAATTTGTTAATCCCTATTTAGTTGCCAAGGGAAAAAAGCAGGAGGCTTTTTTTAAACGGCTATACGATAAGGGACTTCAGCCAACCAACGTTCAGGTAAGGGACGATGACGGAGGACAAACGCAAAGGGTTATTTTTCCGGGGGCTTTAATAAGTTACCTTGGAAAGGAGACAGCCGTTAATTTGTTGCACAACGATCCTTCGCTTTCTGGCGATGAGAATATTGGTCTGTCAATTCAAAATTTCGAATTCAATTTAGTCGATGCCATTTATAAGTTAACGCAGGATTCGCTTCCTCGTGTTGCCTTTTTGCAGGGGCATGGCGAGTACGATCAGTTTCAAACAGGCGATATAGAACGTGAACTTTCCCAGTATTTTAATGTTGACAGGGTCGCAATAAATGGTAATGTCGGGGCTTTAAACTCTTATAAAGTAATAATTGTAGCAGGTCCTACCAAGCCATTTCCGGAGACCGATAAAATTGCAATTGACCAGTACGTAATGCAAGGTGGGCGAATGTTGTGGTTTGTAGATCCTGTTTCGGTTAGCATCGATAGCCTTTCGGCCGGAGAAGCAACGTTGGCTTTTGTGAAGGAAATAAATTTAGACGATATGCTGTTCCATTACGGTGCCCGGCTTAACCCGTTGCTTTTGCAGGATGTTCAGTGTTCTGTAATTCCGGTTAATATGGCAATTGCTGGCCAGCAGCCTAAGTTTGTCCCGGCTCCGTGGGTTTACTATCCGTTGTTGTCGCCGCCAAGTAACAATCCTATAACTAGAAATTTAAATTTAATTCAGTCGAAGTTTGTAAGTCCGATAGATACGGTTGGGGCAAATTATGAAGTTAAAAAGCGCTTCTTGCTTCATACTTCTGATTATACTAAGGAGTTGCAGGTTCCCTTGTTAGTCGATTTGTCTCAAGTAAACAGAAGTCCAAATCAGTACGAATTTAACAGTTCTCATCTGCCTGTTGCTGTTGAGTTATCGGGTAATTTTACGTCTGTTTTTCGGCATCGATCCTTGCAGGGGTATAACCATGGACAGCCATTCAACTTTGTGGACAAAAGTGTTTTTACAAAGCAAATAGTAGTAGCCGATGCCGATATAATTCGGAACGAAGTCCAGCATAGACCTAACGGAGCGTACATTATTCCATTGGGTTACGATAGATTTACCGGACAAACTTATGGTAATAAGAATTTTGTGATGAATATGGTTAAGTACCTTGGCGACGAGGAGGGATTAATTAATCTTCGTTCGCGTGAGTATAAGTTAAGAATGCTTAACCGAAAGTTGGTTGCTGCTAGTAGGCTTAAGTGGCAGCTGGTAAATATATTATTTCCTTCGTTAATCCTCATTCTTGGAGGAATTCTTTGGTTTGTAATTCGAAAAAGGCTGTATTCGTAAGTTTTATGAAGATACTTCGTAAATACTGGTGGTTTATAATTCTTTTGCTAGGAGGAAGTTTGGTATTAATAAGGCAGGTTGCTACGGTTAAAGTTGCCGATGAACCTTTGTTCGGTTTCAATATAAGTGATGTAAATTTTGTAGAAATTATTTTTAATGCAGATACTGTTAAGTTAGAAAGAAGGGATAGTTTGTGGTTTAATTCGAAAACAGATCAACTTGTTGATACTGTTAAATTCAGAATGTTTTTTTCGCTGTTAAATGGACTTACCGTTTCATCTCCGGTTGATAAGAGTATTACAGCAGAAATGTTAAGTTCTCATCCTGATTCTCTACTTAAAATTTCAGTTTCTCACGAAGGAGGAAAACAAAGCACATTCTGTTTTGCAAAGGAATCTTGCTTGAATAACCGTGTAGTAGCATGGATACAGGATAGCCGTGAAGTTTTTGTTTTAAACAGTAGTTTTTTGGATAAATTTAGTAGGACTGCACAATTTGCCGATGCTACATATTGGTCATATAATCAACTTTTTACACATAGGCTAGGTTTGGTAAAATCTGTAGAATTGATTAATAACGAAGAACCTACGAACTCTTTTAGTGTCAATATATTCGCCGATAGCATTTCCGTCGTAACCGGTAACGGGTTAAACAGGGAGAAAATACAACGTTTCATAAATTCCATGTATTCGTTAAAATCGAATTCAGTATCAACGGAGCAACTCAAAAATTATGTACAAGTTGTTGAAATTCAAAAACCATACATGGTTATAAAAGTTGTGTATAACTCCGAATTAACTGATAGTGTTCAGATTTTCAGGTTTAAAAGGGATAATCTTACAAACGACTTGGGAATGCCTCTTGATTACGACCCCAATGTGTTTATTTTAGAATTTCAGAATAAAAATTTAGCAACGGGAAAGTATGCAGAAAACGAGTGGCTATTTTCCGATTTTACTCGGTAATATTCAAATTCTGGTAAAAAGTCATTCATAATCCACTAATTTTTTGTATAATTGAGTTTCTAAATTTATTTGTATAAGTGTGATTTACAACATTTTTAACGTAAAGCGTTGATTGTTAAATGACCTTAATTTAAGGTTATAAGTGTTTTATTTTTAAGTATTGTTGTAGCATAGAAATATAAAAGTTCTTAACGTGTATTAATTTTTAGTTGTGGTTGTTATATTTAAATTGTTTTTAGCAAGCACAATTTTGGGTAAGGCAAAATAAATTAGAGTAAAAACAAATAAAATTTAATCAGATGAAGTTTGTTGTTTCAAGCACTGAATTATTAAGCCATCTATCGGTGGTAAGTCGTGTAATAAGCAGTAAAAACACGCTGCCTATACTCGATAACTTTTTATTTAAGTTAGAGGGTAACGAGTTGGAAATTACTGCTTCGGATTTGGAAACTTCAGTTTCAACAAAGTTGGAATTGCAAAATGTTTCGGGCGAAGGAACAATTGCTATTCCTTATAAAATTCTTTTGGATACCCTTAAAGAATTTTCGGAACAACCGTTAACGTTCGATATTGAACCTGAAAATTTGAAGATTGCTATAAGTTCGGAAAACGGACAATTTAACATTGTTGGCCAGCAAGCCGAAGATTTTCCCAGAAGAGCCGAATTAAAGCCGGAAGAGACAAATTCCATTACTTTAATTGGCGATATTCTGCTACAGGGTATTACAAAAACTATTTTTGCTACTGCCGACGACGAGATGCGTCCGGTTATGAATGGTATTTTCATCGAATTGGGCTCGGAAGGTATATCCTTTGTAGCTTCCGATTCGCATAAGTTGGTTCGTTATCGTCGTAAAGATGTTGAAACCAACGCAGAAGCTTCATTTATTTTGAATAAAAAACCTGCATCGCTTCTTAAGAACATGCTGGGAAAAGGAGGCGAAAAGGTTGTAATTGAATTTGATAGCAAGAACGCTCACTTTGTAATGCCGGGTTATTCGTTGGTTTGCCGCTTGGTCGAAGGTGTTTACCCCAACTACAGTGCAGTAATTCCTAACGACAACCCTAATAAGATGATTATTGACAGGGTTGAATTGTACAATTCAATTCGTAGGGTTTCCATTTATTCGAATGCTGCTAGCAATCTTATCAAGTTGAGTTTAACCGGAAATAACTGCACCGTTTCTGCTCAAGATTTAGACTTTTCCGTTTCGGCACACGAGCGTTTAAGTTGCCAGTACGACGGGGAAGAAATGGAAATCGGATTTAAGTCGGCATTTTTGGTAGAGATTCTGGCAAATATACCTTCGTCCGATGTTATTGTTTCCTTGTCAGATCCTTCGAGAGCTGGACTTATTTTCCCACACCAGAACGATAATCCAGACGAGGATATTTTGATGTTGCTTATGCCAATGATGATTAGCGCATAAATAGGAGAGAGGCTGTCCGGATATTTTTTCATAGTTAACTAAGAGGCAAAACTCGGGCAGCCTCTTTTTTTTTGAAATAAAGTAAACGTTTTACGCTGACTATTTGTTTTATTCGAGTTTTAAGGAATTAAAGATTAATAAAAATAATTTTTTGTATCGATGAATTTGAATGTTAAAAATCCTTTGGCTGTTATCGATTTGGAGACAACCGGAATAGATGTTGTGCGAGACAGAATTGTAGAAATAGCCGTATTAAAGGTAACTCCGGATGGTAATCAGGATATGAAGATTCGAAGAATTAATCCTGAAATGCCTATACCTCCAGAATCTACTGCTATTCATGGTATTACCGACGATGATGTTAAGGATGCTCCAACTTTTAAGGAAGTTGCTAAGTCGTTGGCCAATTTTATAGAGGGATGCGATTTTGCCGGTTTTAACTCTAACCGTTTCGATTTTCCTTTACTTGCCGAAGAGTTTTTAAGGGCAGAAGTGGATATCGACCTTAAAAAGCGTAAGTTCATCGATGTGCAGACAATTTTTCATAAGATGGAGAAAAGAACGTTGGGTGCAGCGTATAAGTTTTACTTGGATAAAGATTTGGAGAATGCTCATAGTGCAGGTGCCGACACAATGGCTACATACGAAATTTTGTGTGCTCAACTTGACAGGTATTCCGAATTAAAAAACGATGTGGCATTTTTATCGGAGTTTAGTTCTTTTAACCGTAATGTAGATTACTTAGGGCGTATTGTTTTGGACGATAATGGGGTAGAGACTTTTAACTTTGGCAAACATAGAGGCAAGCCAGTGGTCGAAGTTTTAAAAAAGGAACCCAGCTATTACTCGTGGATGATGAATGGCGATTTTCCGCTTTACACAAAGAAGGTGCTTACTACAATTTACTTAGGTATTAAGAATAAATAGAAATAAGGTTTGATGTTTTGAAAGTTGGGATATTTTAAGTTTATTTCAGTTAATTTTAAATTCGTTTAAATGGCATTAATAGAAAAAATACGCAAGCAAGGAGATTTCTTGTTTCGTTATCGTAGTTACTTTCCATTGCTTTTTTTATTAGCTGGAATATTCATTTTTGTTTACAACGTTTACTATAACAATTACAGTTACTCTTCGTGGTACTACTGGGTATGTTTTGGCGTTAGTTTTTTTGGTTTGGCTATTCGTGGGCTTACCATTGGTTATGTTCCCAAAAATACTTCCGGACGAAACACTCAACGTCAGGTAGCCGATGTTGTAAACACTACCGGAATGTATTCGCTTGTAAGGCACCCGCTTTACTTTGGTAACTTTTTTATGTGGTTCGGATTGGCCTTGCTAACGCAAAATATTTGGTTTATTTTGTTTTTTATAGTTGTTTTTTGGTTGTACTACGAACGAATTATGTATGCCGAAGAATTTTTCCTAAGGGAGAAATTCGGAGAGTTATATACGAACTGGGCAGACAGTGTTCCAACATTTATTCCGAGAATCAAAGGATGGAAGTCTCCGAAAACTTTCTTTTCTTTCAAAAATGTGGTTAAAAGGGAAGCGCTGGG